>Ga0209589_1006364_pt1 | contig 19568 bp, 26 predicted proteins | sample CowpeawhiteBW_FD_187525 | JGI IMG/M metagenome (GOLD analysis project Ga0209589, IMG submission 187525) | Root nodule microbial communities of legume samples collected from California USA - Cow pea white BW (SPAdes) (version 2) | ecosystem: Host-associated > Plants > Roots > Nodule | place: USA... | reverse complement strand
ATTTGGTAGTTAATATCTTTTAATATTTTATGATATAATTAAATAAGATAATTATTTAAAAATATCAAATAAAATATCTAAAGATATATTTTTCCCAAATTATCTTCTATCATAAAGATAAAGAAAACTGCAAGGTCCAATTTTTTTGTTCCCCTCTTCTTGGTTTAGCCAAACTTCTTCACTTTTTCAAGCTTTTCTTGCCGTCTTCATGCAATGCTTGGCTTGAATTTTTGTGCTTTTGATATTTTCATATTCTTGGATTTATCTTTAAGGTGTCATGAAGCTTTAATCAATTTATTTCCACACCTCCATGAGCTCAACTTAGCTGCAGCTTCACTAACACACCTCAAAATATCCAAAGAACATTTATGCAACTAAAAAGCTATTTTTAACATGTTTTTGTATCTCATGCTCACTAAACCCAATTATAGAATTCCCAATTAAATCAATCTTTAAACACATAAATTAAATTAAATACCCATAATTAAACACTGAATGAGGGCAAAAATACGCACTCATCAAACCCCTAATTGAGAGACATATAAAAGGTCATTTTGAGGGGAAAAAAGGGTTTTGGCAGTGCTGTCATTGGGTTTTGGAAAGGGGAATGAAATTTGGAGAGTGAGAGGCCGAATTGGGAGGAAGTCTCAAGCAAAATAGTGGTGACAAAGGAACATTCATCTTTTTTCCCAATTTGAAGCAAGCAGCCAAGTTAGGGGAGTTGTCCTTTTTGTGTGTAAATTACATGATATGTATTGTGATTTTATGTCATTGCCTTCGCAATTGGAATATGAGTGTTATGAATTAATGTATGTGTGATCAAAGTAATGAATTGGCTGGGTGGTTTTAAGTTGTAAAACCCTTTTATGTATTATATGTTTTCGGAGTGAGGGTTTTGGTATTGAATGGTTGTGGATGCCTAAATCTTGTGTTTTGGTAGCTTAAATGGATATAAATCATGTTTACATGGTTTGATTATTGTAATAGATGGATTGGGATTGATTAAACTATATTTTTACATGGTTTGGGTAAATTGTGTGCGTGAACAGAGATGGAACTTTGCAAGTCTCGCCCAATCAAGTCCATCTCGTCTAAGCAAGAGTTGAAGAACCTCGTTCTGGTTTTTGGTTTGCGTTGCTCGCTTAGGCGACCCTATGTAAGTGTTGAGCTACAAATATGCTCGCTTAGGCGAGAATGGCTCGCCTAAGCGAGGTCGCGATGAAACCTGTACGAGTTAGGCGCGACTTCTCATCCAGGCGAGGAGTTTTGGGGTGTTGAGTGACAGGGACTCTCGCTTAGGCGAGAATGGCTTGCCTAAGCGAGGTCGCGATGAGTCCTGATGCTGTTTATTTCGAATCCTCGTTCAGGCGAGGGCTGTGTGTTTTGAGCGAACGTAGGTCTCACCTAGGCAAGAAGGGCTCGCCTAAGCGAGATGATGTGTTGCAACCACTGTTTCATACTCGCTCTGGCGAGGTGGGTTAGCTTAAGAGAGGCTCATGGACTAGCTTGGGCGAAGAGCCCTAGCTTAGGCGAGAATGTTGCATTTTTTGTGTTGCGTATGTTGTTTGAGCTGGTTTGCTTGCTATTCCAAAATTCTAGGAATTATATGCTTGTGGTTGTGATGTTTTGGCTTGAAGGACTAAGTCCATAGATTTTTGGGACGTGCTTGGTTGAGTCGCGAATGAGGAGTTCGTGATGGGTGGACCGCATGCGGAATGTGAACCGTTTAGTTCACCAGAGGTACTCTCGTTGGGATAAGTGAGCGAGGGAGTTCATCTTATGCTCAACCTGAGAATTGTACGAGCGAGGGAGTTCATAGTAGGAAAGGCAGGTATGCGTGTCCGGGTCAGAGCAAGAAGTTCAGATGAATGGGCGTGAGAGTCCGTGAAGCAGGACTACAAGCGGGATAGGCTTGTAGGTTGGACCACGAGCGACGAAGGTCGTGGAAGCACATGAAATCCCAAGATTTTAGAATACATGCATGAACTCATATTGGTTATGAGTGAGGGGAAGTGGGTGTTTTTGGAAATCAATAAATACTTATTTACTGGCTGGGATTTATTTCATATTTAATTATGTTTATGTGCATAGCTTACCCTATCTGTTTTATTGTGGTCATGATCGGGTAATTTGTTATCCGGGAGCAGATAATGTTTCAGGTGAGCCAAGACATGCTTAGTGGCGGAGTGGGGGATCAGCCTACGTGGGGATTTTATCAAGACTGTTAATAATTTTTCTTGTAATTTGAATTATTGATTTTTACTATTTTGATATTTAATTTATAAATGTGAATTTTGGATATTTTGACTATTAACTATCGTGTCATTGGACTTTAAAGTTTTGAAATTTCTCGCGTGTTTGGAAAATGAATTAATTAATAAATGAGGTATTTATTTCTGTCTTATTTAATTATTTATTTTAAGTAATATCCTACCGTGATGTTATAGTTGGTATCAAAGCAAAAGTTTTGAAAATATTTTAAATATTTTGGGGCTTTTGGGGAGTGAGTTTATCGTTTGATTATTTGTGTGATTGAATTGTATGTTGTAATGAGTGAGTGGCTTTGCTTAACCAAGTGAATTGACTCTTAATAGTTGAATGTGGTGTATCCAGGCTATGGATGCTAATAGGAGGAGAAGGAATGAATGAAGCTGATGACATCCCGGAGGCCATTAATCGGATGGTGGACGCAATGCAGCTGCCTGTAGCAGCACAGCCTAGAACAACAATTGCGCTAGTTAGGGTGCCAACTGTGGAGGACTTTCTGCGACACAAGCCACCAGAGTTCACTAGCAAGGCCTTTCCCGATGAAGCGGATGCATGGCTTCGCAAATGTGAGAAGATTTTTAATGTGATGAATGTGCGGATGAGCAAAAGCTTCTTTTTGCCACCTATTTGCTGAATGATGATGCTGAATATTGGTGGGCGGGAATGCAACAACAAATACAAACCCGAGAAGAACGAGTGGATTGGACTAGCTTCAGGACACGCTTCCTGGAAAAATACTTCCCAGACACGGCTCGACAGGACAAACAGGCTGAATTTCTTGCACTACAACAAGGAGACATGACTGTGCAGGAATGTGTGAACAAATTTGAGCACTTGGCGAGATATTACTCGCAAGCAATTACCGAGGAATGAAGATGTCTAAAGTTTGAGCGATGACTCAAACATGAGCTGAAGAAGGTGGTAACACCTTTGAGGGACAAAAGATTCCCAGTCTTGGTAGAATAGGCCAAGAGTGCTGAGAACCTAGAGAAGGGCCCTGGTCGAGTTGTCCTACATCAGAGGAATGTCACCGAGGCCAAGCAGAACAAAAAGCCATATAGTCGTCCTCCTACTACCTCTGGAGATTTTAAATGCTTCCAATGTGGGGGAGCGCACTTGAAGAGAAACTGTCCTCAATTGAAGAGTCAAACCGATGGATAAGGGAGCAGTCGTCGTTGTTTCATATGTGATCAGGTGGGGCATTTTGCTAACCAGTGCCCAGATAAGAAGACCAATGCAACGAAGAAACCACCAGCTACGGTATTAGAGAGACCTAGAGCTGTTGGTAGAGTTTTTGCCTTTATTACACAGTCTGGTAATCTTATTCTTGAGCCTTGTTTATTGTTGGGTAAATCAGTGTTGGTGTTGTTCGACTCTGGAGCAACGCATTCTTTTAGTTCTAATGCATGTGTGTAAAAACTGAGCTTGGAGAAACATGACTTGAACTGTGAGTTGCTGGTTTCAACTCCATCTTCAGGATAGGTGGCTACCAGTTCGGTTTGTGTAGGGTGTTTAATGGAACTGGCGGGCCATAGGTTCAAAGTGAATCTCATCTGCTTGCCAATGGAGGACTTGGATGTAATTTTAGGAATGGATCAGTTGTCAGGCAATCATATTGTTATAGATTGCGGACGACGCATTGTGATTTTTCTAGAGACCTTGAGGCTGAAGTTGATATCAGCTCAAAAGGAGATTAAAGAGGTAGAAATTGGAGCTACTTGCTTCATGATAGTGGCTTAAGGAGAGAAGAAGAGCACAACTGCGCAAATCAGAAACATACCTATGGTGGATGAGTATGTTGATGTCTTCCCAGAAGAGATTTTAGAATTGCCACGGAGTAAGGATGTTGATTTCACTATTGACCTCATCCCTGGAGCTGGACCAGTTTCTATGGCACCATACAGGATGGCGCCAACAGAGTTAGCTGAACTAAAGAAGCAAATCGAAGACCTGCTGGAAAAGAAGTTCATCAGACCGAGTGCATCACCATGGGGAGCACCGATATTATTAGTGAAGAAAAAGGATGTTGGTTCCAGATTGTGTGTTGATTATCGGCAATTGAATAAGCTGACCATAAAGAATAAGTATCCATTGCCGAGGATTGATGAATTATTAGATCAGCTAAGGAGAGCTACAATGATCTCAAAAATTGACTTAAGGTATGAATATCATCAGATATTGGTCAAGCCAGAGGATATGCAGAAGACGGCTTTCAAGTCACACTACGGGCATTATGAATATTTGGTGATGCCGTTTAGGGTGACAAATGATCCTGCGATCTTTATGGATTACATGAACAGAATTTTTCGGCCGTACTTGGATCAGTTTGTCGTTGTATTTATTGACAACGTACTCATATATTCTAAGAGCCGGAGGAACACGTAGAGCACCTGCGAGTGGTGTTGGAAATTCTCAAAGAGCATCAACTGTATGGGAAACTGTCGAAGTGTGAATTTTGGTTGGATGAGGTACAATACTTGGGTCATGTAATATCAACCCAAGGGATAGCAGTAGACCTGGCCAAAATTGAAACACCGGTGAAGTGGGAGAGACTGCAAACCGTTACAAAGGTGAGGAGCTTTTTGGGTCTGGCAAGCTATTATAGGAGATTTGTGGAGGGTTTCTCTAAGAGGGTGAGCCCATTGACACAGCTCACTACAAAGGATCAGCCTTTCGCTTGGACCGATGAATGTGAAACTTGCTTCGAGGACATGAAGAGAAGGTTGACGACTGCACCGGTGTTAGTCATTCCACACCTGACTAAGATGTTTCAGGTGTACTGTGATGCCTCCTATATAGGACTAGGATGTGTGCTAATGCGGGAGAAACGGCCAGTCGCCTATGCATCTCGTCAAATAAAGGTGCATGAGAAGAACTACCCTACGCATGATTTGGAGCTAGCTGTAAGACCCGTGAAAATTAATTAATTAAATAATTAATTAATTAATAAATGCAGGTAGAAAGCGCTTTTATGGCATTCATTGTTGTTTAATGTGACGTGGAAAAGTACTAGCTTAAGTGGTTGAGAGTACTTTGGTTTGTGTGAGAGGACTTGGGTTCGAGTCCTATGTATGCCAATTATGTGTTGTTGTTTTATTATTGATTTTAAAGATATGTATGATGATGTGATTGGTATTGTAAACTTATGTTGATTTATGTATGTCACCAAATCTGATTTGGCATAGTGGTTGTGCTTTGGCCTTATGAGTGGAAGGTCATGGGTTCAAACCTTGTTGGGCATAAAGAAGGCTTTATTTAGTTGAAAGAGCAAAGGTAAAAATCAGAGGGAGGAGTAGCCAAAGGGCTGAAAATATAATTAAGGCCATTTTCGTTTTACCCTTTTAGACCCTTAATTAAGACACCTATAAAAAGCCATTTTAAGGGAAAAGAAGGGTTTTGGCAGTGTTGATAATTGGGTTTTGAGAGGAGCACGAATTTGAGAGTAAGAGTGGGGTTGTGAGTGTACAAGGGCTGGACCAAGAGGGAGAGCGCGAATCAAGGATTTCATCCTCTCAAATTTTTGGATCACTAACTCCAGGTTAGGGAAGCTGTATTTTAGGTGTGTGAATTTTATGATGTGAATTGTGGTTCTGTGTTATTGTTGTCTCAATTGGAATATGATCGTGGTGAAATTATGCATGTATAATCTGAATACTGAATGGGCAGAATGGTTATGGGTTAATGAAACTTTTATGCTTTGCGTGTTGGGTGCCAAGAAAACAAGGGTTTTGGGTAATGAAAAATGTGGATTGTGCTTTAACTGGATTATTGGGATTATTTCGGGTTTGTATTATGTGAACATGTTTGGGTGTATGATTTTCCATTTGTTAGCATGAATTAGAGTGTGGTTTGGCATGATTTTGGATGGTTGGTGTGCGTAAACAGAGGGAAACTCTGCAAGTCTCGCCCAAGCGAGGTTATCTCGTCTAAGCGAGAGTTGCAGAACCTCATTTTTGGCCTTGCATCGCTCTTCTCGCCTAGGCGAACGGGTTCTGGTTTTGAGCGACAGACACTCTCGTTTAGGCGAGAGTGGCTCGCCTAAGCGAGATCGCAAGGAAGGGTGCTCATGTTGAGCACGACTTCTCGTTCAGGCGAGGGTTTTAGTGTATTGAGCGAGTTTGGCCTCGCTCAGGCGAGACGACCTCACCTAAGCGAGATATCGTGATCATGTGGGATGCTTTTGGGTGATTCGTAGCTCAGGCGAGACTATTTTGGACGTTTGGGCGAGAGATGATCTCGCCTAGGCGAGGGGATCTCGCCTAAGCGAGATAACGTGTTGTAGTCACTATTTGAAGCTCGCTCAGGCGAGGTAAGCTAGCCTAAGCGAGACTGAAGGCTTAGCTTGGGCGAGAGGTCCCTAGCTTAAGCGAGTTTATGCAAGTTACTATGTTTCATGTGGTTGCGAGTGTATGTTTTGGTTGTTTATCATAAGGATGGATTGTATATGCATGTGGTGTGATGTTTGGGCTTGAAGGACTAAGTCCATTAGCGGGTCTGGGATGTGCTCGGTGGTTGGACACATGATGGGCATGGATCTGGTTGAGTTCCCATCGGCTACTAATAGGCGAGGAGTCCTTAGTGTGGTGATTGCATGTGTCAGGCGCACGATGGGAAAGGAACTGTGATGTTCCCATTGACTACTATTGGGCGAGGAGTCCATGTATGGTGATTGCGTGCGTGCCATGGTCCAAGTGAAAGACTTGGATGTTTTACTACTGACGAGGAGTCTGTAGGCAGGACTTTGAGCGGGATAGGCTCATAGGGTTGGACCACGAAAGAGTTAGTTTTGTGGGAGCACAGGGAAGTCCCAAGACCTAGTTCATGCATATGACTCATGAAAGACTATGAGGTCATGGTTGGGTGATTTGGAAATTATGAGTTTGTACTTATAATGTTTTGGGTGGGGACGCATATTTATTTCACATATATCTGTTTATGTTTTATTGTGCATAGCTCACCCTATCTGTGTGTGTACGGCGATGATCAGATAATTTGTTATCCGGGAGTAGATGATGTGACAGGTGAGCCAGGAGCTGCTTCGAGACGGAGAGCATGGTCCACTTGGGATTTTGAATGAAACTCTACTATTTTCTTTTTGATGTAAATATTTTCTATGTTAAATTTTAATATCATTTGTAAATAACGCTATGGTACATTGAGATTATGTATGGTACTAATTATGGTTGTAAATTTCCCGCGTTTTTGGGAAATAGTTATAATTAATGTGATATTTATTTTAATTGGAAAACTTATTTTTTTAAAATAAGTAATATTCCTTAGGGATGTTACACTAGCAACAATAGTCTTTGCCCTCAAGACTTGGAGGCATTCTTTGTATGGCGCACAGTTTCAAGTATTCAGTGATCACAAAAGTTTGAAATATTTGTTTGATCAGAAAAAGCTGAATATGAGGCAGAGGCGTTGGATAGAATATTTGAAGGATTACGACTTTGAGCTGTTGTACCATACTGGTAAAGCTAATGTCGTTATAGATGCTTTAAGCTGAAAGATGATACACATGTCTGCCATGATGATAAAAGAACTAGAGCTTATTGAGAAACTATGGTACATGAATTTGGGGTTATACACAGGCGTTGATTATATACGGTGGAGTATGCTATGAATCACTAACGAGTTTCTAGATGAGGTTCGTGTGGAACAGAGTAAGGATCAAGAACTGCAACAAATAATTGGTGATTTGGGCATTGAGAAGAGAAAAGATTTCAGGATGGGTAAAGACGACATTCTGTGCTTTAGAGAGAGGGTGTGTGTACCCAGGAATGGAGTATCAAGGAGGATGCTTTTGGATGAAGGGCATAAGAGTCGTCTTAGCATACATCGAAGTATGTCTAAAATGTATAAAGATTTGAAAGCAACATTCTGGTGGACAAGCATGAAGACAAATGTGGCAGGTTACGTTGCTTCTTGCTTGGTGTGCCAAAAGGCGAAGATTGGGCATCAGAGGCCGGGTGGCACATTGAAGCCTCTTGACATTCCTCAGTGGAAATGGGACATCATTTCCTTGGATTTTGTCACTCACTTGCTATGGTCTGTGAGAGAACATGATTCGATTTGGCTTATTGTAGACAGGCTGACTAAGTGTGCGCACTTCCTACCTATCAACCAGAAGATGTCTTTGGACAAACTAGCTAAGCTATATATCCGAGAGATTGTCCGACTTCATGGTGTACCAGCGAGTATTGTGTCAGATAGAGATTTGAGGTTTACATCGAGGTTTTGGTAGTCACTATAGAACGCCTTTGGCACTCAGCTGAGAATGAGCTGAGCATATCATCCGCAGATAGATGGTCAGTCGGAGAGAACCATACAGTCACTAGAGGACTTACTGAGAACCTATGTACTGGATCACCTGGGAACTGATGATATGTTACCCTTGGTGGAATTTACATCTAATAACAGCTACCATTCAAGTTTTGGGATGGCCCCATATGAAGCCTTGTATGGTAGGAGATGCAGAACACCTTTGTGTTGGCAGTAGGATGGAGAGTCAGTGGTTCTTGGGCCGAAGTTCTTATAGTAGACTACTAAGAAAGTGAGGGTGATACAGGATCGGAGGTGTGCAACACAGAGTAGACAAAAATCACATGCAAATTGTAAGACCCGTGAAATTTAATTAATTAATAAAAGTGGGTAGTGGGAGCCTTTATAGCATTCAATATTGTTTGATGTGACGTGGAAAAGTACTAGCTCAAGTGGTTGAGAGTACTTTAATTGTGTGAGAGGACTTGGGTTCAAGTCCTATGTATGCCAATTATGTGGTTGTTTTATGATTAATTTTGAAAATATATATAAGCATGGGAAATGATAATGTAACCTTATACCTATGTGGATTATCACGAAAGATAAAATTGTTGAGTGGTTGTGCATTGACTTGATGATAATCATGGTATGGGTTTGAACCCAAATTTGACCCTAGCAGAAGGGCAGTCAAGGTGGGGATTTTTCAGAGAGCTTTGTAAGGTGGGCGAAGAGTGTCTCGCTCGAGCGAGAGCCTCTTGCCTAAGAGAGAATACGAGAGAGTACATGGTGTTTTGTTTAAGTCATCGCCTAGACAAGGCATTTCAGTTTTGGGCGAAGAATGGTCTTGCCCAAGCGAGAATAAGCTCGCTCAAGCGAGACTTCGTGGTGGTGGTGTTGTACTAGAGCTCGCTTAGGCTAGTGAGCCTAGCTTAATCGAGATGGGTTGTGGCCCGGAATGACTTCCCTTGAGTTGTGGCTCGGGATAGCGGATGAACATGAGGAACTCTTAAGTTGTGGCTCGGGTCGGCTACTTCCCTTGAGTTGTGGCTCGGGATAGCGGATGAACATGAGGAACTCTTAAGTTGTGGCTCGGGTCGGCTAATGTTGTCGGTGTGAGTGTGCTGGTTATGGCCAGTACGAATGGGTCCATATAGATTGCCCTCCTCAGTAATTCGCTTATGAGTTTGGTAGTCTTGGGACGTTACGAATTTTGTTCGTATTTGGGAACTCCACCTAGCGTTACGGTGTGTGATCCGTAGCATGATTTCCCGCACGTGCTCTGTCGGTTGTGGCCAATAGGTGTGGCAGCAAGGCATCTTAAGGTACTCTCTAGAAGACTTAGAAACGAATAACATGGTTGTGGCCTTGTGGAAATGATAAGAGAATTTCTTGAATGATATCGTCATCATAGCATGGTCGTGGCCATGTGGGATGAAAGGATTAAATTCCTTAATGTGAGTCGAAATCATAACATGGTTGTGGCCATGTGGGAAGAAAGTATGAATGTTTGTTGTAAGACCCGAGAAAATTAAATAGTTAATTAAATAATTATTTAATTTATGGCGGGTAATAGAAACATTTAAAGCATTTAATGTGTGTAACTATGACGTGGAAAAGTACTAGCTCAAGTGGTTGAGAGTACTTTATTGTGTGTGAGGACTTGGGTTTGAGTCCTATGTGTGCCACTTGGATGTTATTTAAAATTATGCATTTTGTTACATATTGAATACTTGACGTGATGGTAAATTCCTAAATTTGTAGGAGTTATCATAAATATGATTTGGTTGAACTGGTTGTGTTCTTAACTTGGTGATTGATTGGTTGTGGGTTCAAGCCTTGCTAAGAACCAAATTAAACTCTCTTTTTGGCTTACTTTTATTTTTGCATGGGATTGAAGGGGCATGAAAACCCTATCTGCCGAGAGGGGCAACTTAAGGGGTTGGAAACAATTGAATTGAGGCCATGATTAACAATTAAACATGGAACTTAAATAGCAATTTTCGTTTTGGTATTGAGGGCATATAATTAGGGTAATAAGTGAGAGAGAGAAGCTCATTAGAGGAGAGATATAGTACTGTGGGTTTGTGTTGAGCATAGGCAAGGACTTTTCCAGAGTGTTAGTGCTGATTAAAGGGAGTGGTGAGGCTGAAATCACGAAGGTTGGAGGAGAAAGCAAAGGCTAGAAAGGTTTGGTGAAGGGAGACGCACATCAATTCGAATTTAGCAAGGAATCCAGGTAAGGGGAGTTGTTTTAATGTTTTTGATTCATAAATGATGTACTGCGCTGAAATCGATTGGATTGGATGAGTTTTCGTGATGAATTGTGCTGTTGTTTGCGAATTTTGGGAAATCTGCCCAGAAACCGCCTGGCAGGCATGTATGTGCCGCCAGGCGGTGTATCAGAGTTTACTCAATTCTAGGTGTTGGTGTTTGAGTTGCCTGGTGGTGAGTCCGACCCACCAGGCGGTGCAGGCTGTATGATACTATTTTTGACATTTTTTCATGGTTTTTCTGGTGTGTTGTTGTTTTCTTTCGAATGGTATGTTTGATACATTGCTGTAAGTGAAGATATGTTGGGTATTAAGTGTTTGTGATTATATATAGTGAGTCGAACATGGAGAATCCCTAATAGAATGGGTAATATCATTGTTTGATGGGTGTGTAAGTATTGAGGACTGGAAAATCTGGGAACGCGTTAGCACGAAATCCTATTGTATAAGAGAACTGAATCTGCGAGTGTGGAAAAGGGTTCACGAGTGCAGAAAGTTGAGTCTGTACCCATAGTCTAATGCGCCGCCCGGCGGACTCTCATTGGCCGCCAGGCGGTACCGACGTCACAAGGATGTTGGGAGAATTGGCGAGGTTGTCGGAGGAAAGAACTATACTGTGAATGAGTTGTGAATGAAATGGACATGAAAAGATAATTAAAATAGGAAGCTTGGGATGTGGGATCTATAATAATTGGTTGTGGTAAGAATATATGGGTTGATCAATTATAAGAGTCAAGATGATTGTGACTTAATGATATTAAGGGTAGGAGTGGCTTTGAGGTGAGGGTGAAGAAGGCTAAGAGAGGACTGAGTTATGCGTCTTTCACTAGAGCAGGTCGCTGGGAAAGATGGATTGGGAATTGAGAGGTACAAGTAGATGAGTAAGCTGAACTACCATGAATGAATTGAGAATAGTAGTGTGATGAAGTGGTAATAACAGTTTGGTGTTAAGGAATCCCAGAATGGGAGTACTGGACTAAGTGAAAAGAGTGTTAACTAAACAAACCCTAAGAGGAGGTGATATTAAAGTTGTTGAATGTCAAGTCATGACTAGAGTGACTTAGGATGTGGACCATAATAATGGATCAAGAGTGGGGTGCCACTAATTCTTCATTTGGAGTTGAATAGTAAGGGAATAGGCTTAACTTTGTGTTGTTAGTGGTGTAAGTTCATGCACGCTGACCTATGTGAGAATATCAGCCAGTGTGTGGTCACTGGTATAGCGTCTTGCAGCACGGGACTGTACGCCAGGCGATAGAAACCACTACAGAGGTCCCTGCATCTTGGGGCGCCTGGCGGCAAGGAAGCCAACCGATGTTTGGAATCCAATGGCGCTGGAAGGGCGTTGGCGCCTGGCGGTGAGACGTGAACCGCCAGGCGGTCTGAACCTGTTTCGCCAGGCGGTACTAGTTGGTGCGCAGGGCGCTTGCGTGGCAGGTTATGAGTTGTGTGTGTTGTTTCTAACTGACAATGATGCTTTTCTTGGATCGGGAGGTGATGTGCCATGAGCGGGTAGGTTCATGGATGGTGGATAATATGTGATGATATGAGCGAGGAGGTTCATATCCAGTTACTCTCACGTGGGGATAGGAGCGATGTAGGTTCGTATGTTCCGTGCTCACGTGGAGAGATACGGGGCTGGTGGATCACATGTGTTGGACTACGAGCGGGCAGGTCCGTAGAGCAGGACTACGAGCGGGGAGGTTCGTAGAGCAGGACTACGAGCGGGGAGGTTCGTAGAGGCAGGACCACGAGCGGGCAAGTTCATGTGAGCATCATGTTCCCGAGTCCAAGGCTAACCAGTTGTGTGATTTGAAGGCTATAAAGCCTTGGGGTTAAGGTCTTGGCCAAGAAATAAGTAGAATTAATAAGATGGGTATATGATGTTATATTGTATTTTATATATCTGTTATCCTATTTTCACAGCTCACCCTTTCTTGTTTATGTGTTTGTGTATGGCGATGATCATGTGATTCGTTACACAGGAGCAGATGTTGGCACAGGTGATGCTGAGGATGTCCAGGCAACAGAGTGAGGGCTAGCAGTGGGATTAGAGCTAGGATTTTACTCATGTGTATTTTATGCTTTAAATACAAATTTTGGGAACTTGTAACATTTTATGGATTTAGTTATGAGTTTTGGCACACTATTTTAATGAATTTAAATTTTTCCCGTGTTGGGATTTTTATCAAGATGACTATTAATATAATTATTTCTTTTATTATTTATTTTTAAGTAATATTCCCTAGGGATGTTACATTTGGTATCAGAGTAAATGTTTTGATGCTTTTGGGAAAACTGGGAGTGAGCTGACGCTTATTGTGTGAAATTGGTTGATGTGTGTGATTGTTAAATTTGCTAGAGTATATTTTAATGCTTGGTTGTTTGATTTTAACAGCTGAAATATGTGGCGTGCACAGCCAATGGCAAACAGGAGGCGTAGAAACACTGCTGGGGCTGATGAGATTGCTAACGCAATCCACAAGATGGTGGATGTTATGCAGCCTGTGGCAGCACCACCGAGGGCTATGATCCCACCTGTCAGACCAGTGACCATGGAAGACTTTATGCGTCACAAGCCGGCTAAATTCATTGGGAAAGCCACCCGAGATGAGGCGGATGCATGGTTCCGAGAGTGCGAGAAGATATTCAGGGTGATAGAATGCACGGAGGCCCAAAAACTTAACTTCGCCACATTTCTGCTGGTGACCGAGGCTAAGTATTGGTGGATGAGCATGCAACAACAGATGCTAAACAGAGCGAAAGAGGTGACATGGACCAGCTTCAGGACGAGGTTCCTGGAGAAATACTTCCCCGACAGCGCTAAACATGAGCGCGAGGCAGAGTTTCTCACCCTGCAGCAGGGAAATTTGTCAGTGCGGGACTATGTGGAGAGGTTTAAGTGCCTCTCGAGATTCTACTCGTAGACAGTGACTGAGGAGTGGCGTTATAGGAAGTTTGAGAGCAGCCTCAAACACGAGCTGAGGCGTTTTATAGTACCGCTAAGGGTACGAGAGTTCCCGATCTTGGTGGAGCAAGCCAAGAGTGTCAAACAACTGGAGATGGGACCCAGCCGGGTCAACCGCACTCATAAGAGTGGTGCTTAGGACAGACAACAAGAGAAGCCCTATAGTAGACCAGCTGCATCTTCACAGAAGTTGAGATGTTATAACTGTGGAGGAGAACATCTATAACGAGATTGCACTAGACCCGCCAGCAACGGAGGCAGTGGGATGAGCACTCGTAAGTGCTATGCTTGTGACCAGCCAGGACACTTCGCCAACAGATGCCCTAATAACAAAATTACTCCAGGATCGCGACCTCCGCCATCTTCTTCTGATCAGCCGAGAGCAGCAGGCCGGGTTTTCGCCATGACCAGCACTGAGGCCACCGGGTTAGGTAACCTGATTCTAGACCACTTTTCTTTTTGGTAACAGTGTGTTGGTATTGTTTGACTCAAAAGCTTCGCACTCCTTCATATCTCATGACTGTGTGGAGAGATTGGGATTGTCTACTCGTGATCTGGGATGCGAGTTGATGGTCTCGACACCAGCATCTGGACAGGTTTCAACCAATCTAGCCTGTGTTGGATGCTTGATGGAGGTAGAGGGCAGACACTTCAAGGTGAACCTCGTTTGCCTGCCCTTGGAGAGATTGGAGGTAATATTGGGGATGGACTGGCTGTCCACCAACCACGTGGTGCTTGATTGTGGACGGCGCAGAATTGTGTATCCAGACACTGAGGAGATAAAGTTGATGACATTGGGAGAGGCAGTGAAAGAGATGAGACAAGGATCTACTTGCTTTGTGATAGTAGCCCAAGAAAAGAAGAGGAGCACCGAGGAACAGATCAGCAGAGTACCGGTGTTGGATGAATACACAGATGTATTCCCGAATGAGATACCTGAGTTACCACCCAGTCGGGATATAAATTTCTCAATTGATCTAATCCCTGGAACGGGTCCAGTGTCGGCAGCGCCGTATAGAATGGCACCAGCTGAACTAGCCTAAGTGAGAATACGAGAGAGTACATGGTGTATTATTTAACTCGTCGCCTAGACGAGGCATTTTAGTTTTGGGCGAAGAATGGTCTCGCCCAAGCGAGAATGAGCTCGCTCAAGCGAGAGTTCATGGTGTTGATGCTGTACTAGAGCTCGCTTAGGCTAGTAAGCCTAGCTTAAGCGAGATGGGCTGGGATGTTGAATAAATGTTGTTAGCCTAAGCAAAGAGAAGTGCATGGGTATGCTTCAAGGTAACTGATAATGTAGTATCAGATTAGTGGTGTTGAATTCGAGATGCGTTGTCTACAATGCTTCTAAGATATCTCAATGGTGGGCTTGCTGGTGTTCCTTGGGTTGTGGCCCAGAACGTATCCTTGAGTTGTGGCTCGTGATAGAGGTTAAGCACGTGGCATTCTATGGGTTGTGGCTCGGAATGACTTCCCTTGATTTGTGGCTCGGGATAGCAGATCAACACAAGGAACTCTTGAGTTGTGGCTCGGGTTGGCTAGTGTTGCCGGTGTAAGTGTGTTGGTTGAGGCCAGTACGGATGGGACCAGATAAACTGCCCTGCTTAGTAATTGGATGACAAGTTTGGTAGTCTTAAGACGTTACGGACTCTGTTCGTATTTGGGAACTCCACCTGGTGTTACATTGTGGTCGATAGGTGTGACAGTAAGGCATCTTAAGGTACTTTCTAGAAGACGTAGAAATGAATAACATGGTTGTGGCCATGTGGAAACGCATAAGAGAGTTTCTTGAATGATATCAACATCATAGCATGGTTGTGGCCATGTGGGTTGAAAGGATGGAATTTCTTAATGTGAGTCGAAATCATAACATGGTTATGGCCATGTGGGAAGAAAGTATGCATGCTTGTGGTGTGTTCTATATGCATAATTGATTTATATATATGTATATGATTATTATATTAGCTCACCCTATCTGCTTGTGTTTGGCGATGATCGTGTACGCGGTACACGTGAGCAGATGATGTGGATGCAGGTGGTCCTGGTGAAGCTTAGACTCGGAGCGTGGGCTAGCTGGGGAGTTTTACAATTTATGTTTTGGAAATTTAATTGTAAACATTATGGATGTTTATGTTACTTTGTGTTTTATAAATTATGGTATTTTGGACTAATCTTAGTTGTAATAAAGTTTTAAATTTCCAGTGTTTCTAGGAAACAATGTTTTAATAAATGAAGCAAATGTAATATTTCTTTACTTTTATTTAAAATTCGTAATATCCTGAGAGGATGTTACACAGATAAGAGGAGGAGGCCATTTGATATCGAGGCACGTGACCACGTATTCATCAGAGTTACTCCCACAAAAGGTATTGGAAGAGCTTTAAAGTCGAGGAAGTTAAATTTGCGATTCATCGGTCCGTATCAGATCACTAGGAGGATTGGACCAGTGCCGTACGAGATTGCTTTGCCACCTCATTTGGCAAACCTACACAATGTCTTCCATGTATCACAGCTAAGGAAGTACATTGCGGATCATGCTCATGTGCTGGAGGAGGATGATGTTCAGGTGCGGGAAGACCTGATGATCAGGGCTGGACTAGTGAGAAACCTGGATTCTCAAGTCAAACTGCTCAGAGGGAAGGAGATCCGGACAGTGAAGGTTCTCTAGGATGATACGACACAGGAGATGACATGGGAGATGAAGGATCTCATGAGGAGGTCTTATCCTCACTTGTTTCCCGGTAAGTCTCATTTTCGAGGACAAAAATTCTTTTGAGGTGGGGGAAATGTAAGACCCGTAGAAATTAATTAATTAAATAATTAATTAATTGATAAATGCGGGTGGTGGGGACTTTAATGACATTAAATGCTAACTTTCATGACATGAAAAAGTACTAGCTCAAATGGTTGAGAGTACTTTATTGTGTGAGAGGACTTGGGTTCGAGTCCTGTGTATGCCTTTTTGTGTGTTATTTGATTTATTATTGTTTTGATCCTTTAATAATAATTAAACCACCATAAAGCCTATTTTCGTTCTAACATTTAATACCCTAATTGAGAGATATATAAAAGGTCATTTTGAGGGAAAAATAGGGTTTTGGCAGTGTTGTCATTGGGTTTTCGAAAAGGGAACGAAATTTTGAGAGTGAGAGGTTGAATTGGGAGGAAGTCTGAAGCAAAACAGTGGTGACAAAGGAACATTCATATTTTTCCCAATTCGAAGCAAGAAGCCAGGTTAGGGGAGTTGTCCTTTGTGTGTGTAAATTACATGATATGTATTGTGGTTTTGTTTCATTGCCTTCGCAATTGGAATATGAGTATTGTGAATTAGTGTATGTGTGATCAAAGTAATGAATTGGCTGGGTAGTTTTAAGTTGCAAAACCCTTTTATGTATTATATGTTTTGGGAATGAAGGTTTTGGTATTGAATGGTTGTTGTTCCTGTAGAGAATAAACAAGATATGTTAGACACAAGCATTACCTTACTCTGGTCTGCCATCTCCTCAGTAGGCTTCCTCCCGGTTGATACATGTTGCTCATGGGTATCTTAGTGTGATCGATTTGGACCTGAGAGGGGTTACCTGCAAAAGGGACTCTGAAGCTCAAGTCAGCAAAATCCTTCAGAAAGTCAAATCTGGTGATTAGAGAAGTAATGAATGCGTATCTTTAATTCGTGGGGTCCATGCATATTTATAGATTATTAATTATGTCTGGCCACGTCATGGGTTGGCCTTTATTTGGGCTGTAGGTGGGCCTGGTCCCTAGTCCAGGCCCTTAGTTCAATTATTGTGGGCTTGATGAATCTTATAGAAATGTTATGGTTTTGCCAATTCCTTGGTTAGTTTCCTAGAGTTAACGGCCTAGGCTGATTACTCTTTAGCGGCCTAGGCCGCTATTATTGCTTTGGTTTGTTTGATCAATGTTGCCCCTTAGCGGTTTAGTTTGGGTACCTTAGCATGTGTATGGTAATTGCTATTATTTACATCCTTGTTAGTTACATGGACAGGTTTTTTGGTTATTATTCGGCTAGGCCGGCTAGGTGTGGTACATTAGTCCCTAACCTTTGTCGATATAGTTATGTTGGTAAAGGATGACAAGTGTTTTTCGTTTTTGGGTAGGCCAGCTAGGTGTGGTACACCAGTCCCCCAGCCTTTAAATATGATGAACAATGTTAAGGCTAAAGACGTGAAAAGGTTTGTAGCAGGTGAAGGGTTGTCATAGGTCTAATCAAAAAGGGTTTTTGTGCCGTCGTTTCTAGTGCTCACGACCTTTGGTGTGCCTTGTGACGATTGGTATGGGTTGTGACTTTTGGCGGGATGAAGTTGTGGCGTTTGGAATTCATGCTTATAAATGCGGATTTCGCGAAGAGTTTGCTTTTGTTGGATCATTTGTGAGGATTTCAAAATCAGAGACTTGCGTGCGTTAGAACTATCCGACTAGTCCCTTGTTTCTGCCGACATCTTTCAAAAGAGGTATGTCTAGTAGTAGTGATACTATGTCATTGTCTTCGTCAAGTAGTGGGAGTATGCAGTCTAGGGGGAGTGTAGGTAGGCATCTTGAGGAGGAGAGTACCAGTCAAGTGGCTGTGGTGAGGAGGATCCCGATGGAGACAGTAACCGAGGTGAGGGAAGATCATGCCGAAGAGATAGTAGAAAGTAGCTGGCCGGCTAAGGCCGATTATGACTGGGCAGCGGCTGATGTTCGAAACCAGTCGTCATTGTTCCGGTGGTCTCGTCGGCTCAACTCGTGGCTGAATTGTACGCCCGTTATTGCGAAGGGCGTGGACCGTGGTATCGTGTCATTGGAATGGGTGACGCTATTGAGCACGTCTGCCATGGCCAATAAGGAGCTGCCGAATTTTTTTTCACATGTATTTGTGTCACTTTTCTCAGTTACATGTGAGGTTGTCGCTAGATGATTTTACCATGGGGGTGCTCCGCCAGCTAAACGTGGCGCCTACTTAGCTACATCCGAATAGTTGGGCTTACCTGCAGGCCTTTTGTGTTTTGTGCCAGTCGTTGTACCTGCAGCCGTCTCCTCATGCGTTTTTATACTTTTATGACACGAGACCTCGACAACTGACTACCTGGCTATCCTTGGTGAGCAGGCTGAACATTAATAGATTGGACGCGTTTTCACAGTCATTCAAGCACTTCAAGGATGGGTATTTCAAAGTTGTGGTGAAGGACGGGGGAAAGTCGTATTTCTTTAATGTAGATGGGAGTACAAAATTCCCTTTTAGTTGGACGGGTAACCCTTCTCGGTATAAGGATATGAGTATCGATGAGTTGTCGGCGGCAGATAGGGAGGTGGTGGAGATGCTGATGAAGTTTACTGATAAACTGCCCACTAAGGGCTTAGTTAGGGTTTATAATTCGATTCATCCGATTATTGATATTGAAGGTATCTGTTTATGACTTAAATTGTCTTAATGTTTCTAAGTTAAACTAACCGAACTTTGGTGTATTTGTGAAGGACATATGGCTCAAGATGGAAAGAAGAACTTGACCCTTTTTCAAGCACTAAGGAAGGAGAAAGCCGTGAAGGCGAAGGCAGCTGGGAATACTGAGGTCCTAAACTTACAAGAATCGTTCGTGGAGGTGCATGTTCATGGCGGCACCAAAAGGAAGGCCGAGTTGCCGGCTAGACCTGGTAAGGACAAGGATGTGAAGAAGGTAAGGGCCGCCTTGCTGGGGCAAGGGTTGTAACACCCCCGGATCCTCTTGGGCTTACCAGGCATCCCACCTGCCACCCTCAAACTGGTTGTGTTAGGTCCGCAACCCAATACACCCCAACCCATC
>Ga0209589_1006362_pt1 | contig 19571 bp, 10 predicted proteins | sample CowpeawhiteBW_FD_187525 | JGI IMG/M metagenome (GOLD analysis project Ga0209589, IMG submission 187525) | Root nodule microbial communities of legume samples collected from California USA - Cow pea white BW (SPAdes) (version 2) | ecosystem: Host-associated > Plants > Roots > Nodule | place: USA... | reverse complement strand
ATAGTTTCCTCTTAAATACGTTAACATTGACAAAGATGAAGTTTGCCTCTTCACCCTTCTCCTTTTCACTGTCAGAGGTTGTCAGTACTTGCGACCATTTGTGCTCTATCTCTTCTGTCTCTGTCTCTGATAGGTTCCTTTGATCATTTAGTTTCGTAACAGCCTCTCTCAAGTTGGTTTAAAAATGTAAGCACCTAAAATGGCGACGATTAATTCTAACCTCTATGTGGAAGCGTTTGACTTAATTTAACATACTGAGTATCCGCTAAATGGATACAGAATCTAATTGCTGTCTGCTTTTTCCTTCATCTTAGGTTCTGATGGAGCAATTCGAACTTATGCTGCCTGAGGATAAGCGTTCTTAATTGGTTTCTAACAGATAATGAAGTCGTGATTGGTTTAAGTACATTGGCATCTTGCTCCTTACCAGATAATTTTGGAGACCTTTATTACTTTAGTTTGATTCAACTCTAATTCAAATTTGTTAAAATTGCTTGGGAGTTGCATTCCTGTCCGTAATTTATTCCTTGGCATTTAAGTCTCTCTGCAGGCGTATAAACAATAAATGTAGGCATGTGATAATACATGGTACAGCAGACCTTTACATCATTTATTTGCAGCCTTTTGTCTTATGTTCTATCCAGAACTATATCACACATCGAATTTGCTACTGCTGTCAGATGTTTCTAATTTTTGCAGAGATACTGATGCAAAGACAGACTGTTCTGTATCGTTTGGAGACTTGAAATGAGTTATCTTTTCTGACAATTGCTGCCAGAATATGAAGTTGGCTTATGTCTAGTCTATCTCCGATTCCCACTTTGCCCGTTCAGGTGGATTGAACATTAGTGTTTGAAATGTGGAGTAGTAATTATCATGAAACATTATAAGTTTGAGAAAAGAAAGGTCTTTTAGGATTTGGTTTGAGGGACCGTGTGCTTGTCTGATGTGTATGGAAATTTTGACGATTATGAATTGAAGGATAAAAAGTTGTTAGGTCAGTTACTTCTTTTGCATGTGCCTTCTTACCGCGTGCGATGCTTTGTCTGATAAGATGTTTTTGATTTGACTGATTGATTGGTCTTTGCTTTCCTTTCAATTTTGGAAAAGTTCGTAAGCTTACCAAATTAGCCCAGACTGTGGTTATGTTGTGCTGGCAGCATCTATTACCGTAGTTAGGATATGGTTACGTGGAACACACCAAATGACGAGTGAATCAAGTCGTTTTGGTTTTATTGACTTGACATGTGGGTCTGGTTGCTATTAACACCAAGAGAATTAGCACATGAATTTGATGGAAACTTTCATCCTCTTTCATGTTAGTCCGCTGAACATTGACAATTTCTCTCTACTCATGCCTTTTCTTCGTGCATTTTGCTGACGAACAGTTTTATTCACATTGAAAGTTCTGGATTTATTACCATGGATTAAGAAATTCGGTATCTTGGATACTGCTGGAACTGTTCATTGGTGGAATCCACTACAGCTTGAGGGACCTACAACGTACGCCAAGCTCTGCGCGTCTGGTATTTTGCCAAGTGAATGCTTACTGCTCAAGATTTGGAGTCACTGCAACTTTGTATTTTGTGGGACACATGCTTTGATATTCTCCTTGCATGATTGATTTCTTAGTAATGAGAGACTGGCTCTCTGGAGAACTTCAACATTTTTGACGTTTTCTTGTATGACCACCGTGATTGAGATGTTATTGATGCTATATGGCAGTAAATCTATATATAAAAAAAGTACAGTAATTTATTTGAGTCCATTATCAATTTATCTTCTTTCTTTGTGGGTATATTTTGGTGCAACGCAGCAGGTATCTTCCATGGAAATGTTTGATTTAGATAAATATTTAATTGAGTCGCATATTCGAAGCTCAAAATTGATGTGGGTGTAATGAACATATCGGGTTTATTTGGAAATTCCTTTGCAATGATACATACAAACAGGTTTGTTCGCACTTTCCAGAACATGAAATTAAGAATTGCATCTTTTACGTTGAAGGGCCGTGTACGTTATTGTAACGGTTGTAACTTAACTATAGACTAGTAGGTGCACTTTCATGTGTTTTGGTAGGATAATGCAGAATAGGAAAATTTGAATTGAATAGGTTGAAGAATTTAGATTTATTGATCTACCACCCATTTTATAGCTACACATATCTGAATTTCTGACAATACCTGGTTTTCTTCAATTATTTATATAAATTGTTCGTTTTTTTTTTGTGTTTTTGAACTCATGAGTGATCCCCGCTGGTCAAAGATTTTGAATTGATTTTTATGATTTAGCAGAGAGCAATGGCGGTGAGTACATCTTTGTCAGTGTGGATTGGCATAGATAATTGATATTGCATGAAAGAAGCAAACCTGAAACCCTAGTTCTTAGAAAACGGATAATGTTGAACAGAGTGAAAACCCCCTTATATGACCAAATATGGGGGTGACACGGCCTTAGGTTTGGTCATAGTATGGTGGAAGTCATATTCATCCATTCGTACAACACCAGTTTATGTCTATGTTTTGAACCAAGCACGATTAAGCTTTTCAAATGTTGTGTTGGACCAGTCATAGAAGGCGTTCAAACTCGTTACAAGGTGTGAAACCTGCAACATGCCTGCATGCATGGTTGATGATGGAGATGGATGAAGAGGGACAATGATGAATAATGGTTATGGTCAGTCTAATAAACCAGCTTGTGAATTGGTTGTCGGAAGTCCAAGAAAGTCATGTGAGGCTTTTTAGCAGTGTCGTACGATTTTCTTTTGGGAGGTTGTGGAAACATTAAAACCATTTTTGGACGCATTTTCATGACCTTGCTCCAAAAATCAGAAGAGAGGACCACTCATCAAAATTGGATACTGGATGCAGAGACTGCTAAGCTTTTCATGTCTTTCTATATTTGCCACGTACCCAATTTTATCCCACTGCCACAGACTAAAGAACTGAGCATAAGGATTCAGGGGAGAAAGGTTGCTGACCACCATGTGAAAAATCAAAAAACGGTGGAAGAGTTTCAAGAGGCATCATTTGAAACCTGTCTCCCCTTACCCCATTGGCTATCATATCTCATCAAATCCATCAGGTTTCTTTTTCCCTTTTACCTTTTTCTTTTCGTGATCTGTTTGCAATCTCATCCAGCTTCGTAATCTGTGGTTCCCTAAAGTTCCTCCAAATTATTCACACGGAATCTTTTTCCTCTGCAATAATGTGCCAAGCTCAAGTGAGCACGTTCGTTTAGAAGAGATCTTGACTATTTTTTTCATGACAAATTAATCATTTGTCATAGATTATGGTAATCAGCAAAACAGTAGCCGAGGTCGAGAGGAACAGAAGTTGTGCCTAACTTCTAGTCTCATTCGAGGAGAAATTATTAGATGGCCTTAAGCTATAGTAGTTTCAGTAAATTTTGAAGACTCGATTGTTGATTATGCCTTGGAGATTGTTCAAGATCATTATTGAGTAATAATGTTTCTTACTGAAGATATATTTGAAGGCAATGGAAATAAATGGTAAAATAAACAAAACAAAAGGTAGAGGAGTGGAGCATCATTCTTAATCTTGTTTGATATCCGAGAAGAAAAACTTGTTTTTTACTTTGTTCGGGTTCATATAAAAAAATGCATAAATAAACGAAGAAAAACGTAAGTCATATCAATTATTCACAAAATTGAATTATGTTCTTATTTTCTTCATGGGGAGTATAAAAAGATGCAATCGTTGTAAATAATTTATTTTCCTTTCACTGATTTGCTGTCAAACAAGGAATAATTTTCTTCCTTTTGTTTCCATCTTAAAAAAAAAATGCATGCCAAAGAAAACATGAGAGGAGGAAGAGAGAGGTAATGCAAAGGTCCTCTTAATAGCTGGCAAGGTACACATTTACTACATGAGATTGATGGTGCACTTAAATTCGAAGATGATGAGTTTAATAGGGGTTCATATATTATTCCTTTTTTAGTGTTGTGTGGATGATTGTACAATGTATATTACTATTTATTGTTCACCACTGGTATTTAGTGTTTGGCAGTTTTCTAGGTGGAAAGTGATTAAATAAATGAAATTTTGAAAAGGGAAAAAGAATGGCCCCAAGGAGCACTGCACAAATTTGTCCCTAGGTAGCTAGCTAGCTACAATGTGGGCAAGGCTATGTGTCTCTGCACAGAAGGGCCATCATAAAAGGCCACATGCAAAAATGTACCACCGACCCCTCCTTCTATCATACAACTTGCCAAATACACGGACACAATTTCAATCATAAATTTCCCCATGCACTCATGCAATGCAACCATTTCAGTGTGCTTCTGCATGCACCCCACTTCAATTATCTTCCTCTTCCAATATTGGTCAACGTAATCACCATATCATACCTTAATTTCCTTCTTTCACACTTCCAATTCAAATCAAAGTTGACAGGGATGATGGACCCATGTGACAAAGTAACGTATAATTAACCAACCAAGTTTTTTTATGCCCTATTAAATACTGCATTCGGTGATGGTCTTTAGAGTAAAATAATACACATATAAATCTAGATTCAAATTTATTATTCTCTTTTCTTCCAACAAGGATTATTGGCAGTATGGGCTGGAACATGTCATGCTGCCAAAATCGAAGTTAGAATGAAACCATATACAAATTTAGAGAACACAATCATTATTTTTAAAAACCTCATTCACATTTATCATCTCTTCCTATCACATTATTATAACACTGTGTCATATAGTATTTTGGTTTCTGCATAATTTTTCATCTTGAAATGATAGTGGGGAAGCAAAGAAATGTTGCTCCATGCACAGAAGACAAGAGGAGCTGTGGGAGGGACCAACCGGTTGTTGCTACATGTTTAGTGCTTCAATGAGTTGTTTCCCAAATGCAAGAGTTTTGGTCACTGATATATTTGAGCCTTCCATGGAGGGCAAGCTTTTTTCTAATTGTGCTATAGTTTTATGGTATGTACTTTTACAAACATGGATTTGATGTTTGGTTGTTGTTTTCTTTTGTAAGCCCTGCCTTCTCTGTCTTAATATAATTCATGCACAAAGCTGAAAACAATCTTTCAACAATGAAAGGTGGGAATTAAATCTCTGTGAACACTGCAATTCATTATTCTGAACATTATTACTACACGTATATATCAATATTCTATAGGGTACTTATGGGTTTTGGGGCCATGCTGCACGTACTGAACTTGAACATGCCCCACCTCACCCTTTAAAAATCTTTCCAAACGGTATCAAATCTTTGAAATTCTCCATCAGTTAATTTGGAAACACCGTTGCACTGCTTCATATATATATACACAAAAGAGGATCTTTATTGACTTCTTCACATTGGCTTGTAATTAACCAATCTCAGGCTAAATTCATCTTAGTTGGGTCATTATCAGCATTATTAGGTGGTAGCTGGTGAGGTAGAGTGAAAGGTGAAAAGGACATATGTTGAAATTACAAGCAACAATAATACTATTAACGTTTCAGTGTTACAGAGGGGCACAAGGAATAATAAGCAGAGTGGATCAGTGGATCACGGCGATCACGTTAGATAGTTGTCATCACCGCAACCAATGTTGGTTTATGGAGTACTTTTATGTGTGTGTCACATAAAGTGAAAGAATTGTTTTTGCTCGTTCAAAATTACACTTTGACTCAAAATAATGTTAAAATCTCATCTTACACACCGATTTTATAAGAGTGAATTAGGTTTAAAATTATCTTTTTAACATGATGTCAAAGTCATGGATTATAATCTTATAAAAAGATTTATTGTGAATTAGATCTAATATTCCATCAACTATCGAATCATTTATTAATGTCTATTTCTATACTCAATATGTTTAAAATTGCATAAGGAATGCAACTTTTTAAAAAATATACATAACTTTTGTATTTTAAAGAATGTGCAGAATCTGCAGTCACTTGTACCTATGCAAAACTGTGAATTGAAGGTGAGAATTGAAGAAGAAATTAGAAGTCATGTGGAGTAGTACTTTTGCGGGCAATGGAAGTGTGAGCGTGGCCCTTGTATGTTTCTTTTTTTTGAATTTGTTTTGTTTGGTTCTATGAATGTGCGGGATGAATGCAGCACAGAGAAGCATAAAGGTATGAGTGATTATGCAGAAAATAATAATAAAAAGTGAGGATTACACCATCCCATATAACTTGGAAATGATGCTCCCACACACTGCTGCTTCCTAATACACATACAAAAGCTTATTCGAATATTCATCTGGATTTCGCTACGTACACAGCAAACAAATAAGACACTCTTCCCTAAACTACATAAATATATAAGGACTTCATATGCCATTCAATACATAAACAACCATTTCAGATTCTCCTCTGTTTAGTACTTTAATATTTCAAGGGAAATTTATTATATTTGCACATCAGTTTCGTACAATTGTCTCTACAAATTAACGACAGATAAAAAGATAAGAGAGAAAAGTGTGGGATAAGATAAGAGATATGATTCAGAGAAATAAAGATAAAAAATGACACTTGTGGCTTTTGTATAATTTATCTTTTATAATTTAAAACTGAGAAAGGAAAAAAAATATGAATTTAAAAGGATATATCTTATAAACGTCAAATTTAAATGACATCGACCTAGAAAAATTATTTTGAACTTATGCTAATCTATGCATAAGCATTAAAAGCCTTATTAATGGGTATCCTAAAAATATTGGTTGAAGGATTAAAAGGAAGAGAGCTCATTTCATAACATCCAACGAAAACAATTAATTCTTTAATCAATATTATTAGAAGATTCGTTGGAATTTGTCAAAAATTGGATTAGAGAACAAATTTTTCTTCTAATGGGACATGTTTGTCTTTCTTTGAGTAAGACACTAAAACAAATCAACTCTCATATTACTAAACTTTTATGAGATATAGAATGGAAAGATTTACTATCTGTGATGTATGAGTTGTCCATATAAATGATTGTGATACCACTTTTAAAACAAAGCATTAAGACTTAATGTTTATGGGTTTTCATTTGTTGTATGTATATAGTTAACTTTTTTTCATTTTTATTGAATATGAGAGTTTCAACTTACAATAGGTAACATGATGTAAAAAGAAAGAGGAAATTAATAGACAAAAACAAAAATTATCCATTAGATATGTGTATCAAGGGATGTTCATAGTAGAAATATAAGATAACTAAGATTAATAACCACACTCACTCATGTGTATCAATAAAAATAAAATGAAGAAGACCATTCAATAGAAAATAATCTCTTTCACCATAAATATGCCCATTAAATAAGAACATACAATAAATTTAATATGATTGGGCAATTTAAGTTCTACCTTTATGAATACTCAATAAAAGTATTTTATCACTTAACATACAATTTTCGTTAAGAAAAAAATTTCAAACTCTCTGATGCAACTTTTATAAAGATAAACTTGCAAACCCTATATAGACTTAGTAAATTATGATAAAAACCCACCCTTAAATCAACTCTTCATTTTAATAATAATTTTTTACTATTTCCTCTTTCATATAACATAATGTAAATTTTTGGCGAATAGTCATTTAAGAACGATATATATCATTCATTCATCAAAAGTCTAATATATATAAATAGGCAAAAACACCACAACAAAGTTTCAACATGTCAAAGTTCACGTCAACACTTTCATACTCATCTCGAAGCAATGTGTCATCATCACCATGTTTCATAGATACTTTAACACTATTTCTTCTTTTTCATGCTCCAATGCAAACACTTAACAATATAATGACTAGTTATTTTTTTTCTAACATTAATTAAAATTTAATAATTTTCTTATATTGTTATTTTTATTTAATCGACAAATGTGAGTTGTTAATTTTTGTTAATGGGAACCCAAAACATTTTTCACCCTCCCTTCTAAACCCACCAAACTAACCTTATTTTTTCAAATTGTTAATAGAAGTTTTCTAAACTCACTAGACCAACTTTATTTTTCCAAATTGTTAATAGGGGGACCTTTCCCTCCCTTCCCTTCCATTCAACTACCAAACTACCTTATCATTTATCACTTATCACTCCTAAAATGAAGAGAAAATGAAGTGACCAAAATAATCAAATTTCAATATTTTGTTGATGATCCAATTTAGAGAAATATTTTCTCATATGTATAGATTAGATTTGCCAATTTGTCATCATAAATTTATATTTTTCCAATCAAAGTGCATTTTTCACTTAAACAAAGTTAATGTAAAGACTGAAAAAAAATTCAGTCCCTAATGATAAAAATCAGTCACTACTTATTTTAGTGATTGCATTAACTACCAAATTTGAAAACCACAAATTTTTTGATCTTTTGAGTACCTATTTTTCATACCGTCGTTCTTCTTAACGGGATTAATCGGCTTTAATATCATTTTTGGGTCTTTTAAAAGAGGATCACTGAGAAGATAACACTAATAAGACATGAGTCTATCGCCTACACATAAGATATTGAAATCGCTCTCGATCCGGTATCTTAAAATAATAATTTTATGGTCTTTATCCTTCAACTCACAAATAAATTTCCAACAATTTGATCACCAATTTTTTTTTTTTTTTATGGTTTGAACGTACTGAAACCAATTTAAAAACTGAATAGTTATATCGTTTTGGAAAACATTTATTGTTTGTTCAGGTTCAGCCAGTTAAGAAACTGTTATTTTGATGAGTTTCGCCACCTTTTTTTCTCACCAATCTTGACCTTTCTTACATTAGTATCTCATTTTTGTTCTTAGGTATGATGATGAAAAAATCAACGACATCACTAAATTTCTCAAACTTAGTACATTAGTTATTTCAAGTAAGATTTATGGTCTGAGGAACATTAAGATCAAGAATTGTGACCTAATTAAAATATAATATTTATAATGGAAAGATGTAATATGAAAATGTTTGTATGACGAATAATACTTTACTAGATTAAAACTTAACTAAAATATAAATATTTTTTTTTGGGAAAATTAAGATATCTAACTTTGATTTTATTTTTCCTGGGTAGTGAGCAAATTTACATCTCAGTGACATGCAGTAAACAATTTGGTGTGACGAGACCAATCTATGACTGGAAGGAGAATTTGTAATGCTTAACAGCCAAATGCCAAAGACTTTTGCGTCCACATGAAATTAGTTCAAGCCAGACACTTGTCATACACATCTAGAGATAAAACAATTGAGACAAAGAAAAAAAAAAAAGTTGAAAATGAAACAAGAATTATTCACCTTAATTATAAATATAATTTTAAATGTGTATTTTCTAACACAATCTATCCCTTTACTATTAAGGCAAGAAAAACAGTCTGTATTTGGATCTACTATCACATTCCATCAACACCCATTCTTAGTAGATAAGAATTGTAGAGATTAGATAAGATATCTACCTTTTTTTTCTTCTTCAAATGTCCTTTTAACTCAACACCATATGTGTAATTCAATCCTAGTCCAATAATTAAAGTGAAAAGGTGAATCAGCTTTAGGAGTCAACTTTTCTTTTCTGGGTTAGAAAAACTATTCCCTAATGGTTAATAAACATGAGATGATACATTTATTATTTTTTTTCTCCGTGATATCACATCACTTAATTAACCCTTATGTCAAGGCGTTCTCTACTCCTTTAGACACATGAACATGTGGGATCTCCAATCCCAATCCTCTAAAAAACACTTTTCCAAACTAAATAAAAAATAAATAAGAAAAAGAAAAATTGGAAGATCGAAGTGGGCATAAAACAAAAACAACCAAAACTGTTGCCATATGAATGAGTGCAGTGGTCAGAAAAGACTAATTTATAAAGTTTATGTACACAGATACGGAAAATTGGGATGTTTAATAATTAGGAAGTCACAAAGCATGATTAAAGTGTTTCTTAGGTGACACTTGCAGCTAACTGGATCTGCCTTTTTCGTTTTATTGAGCAACCTTGTGTGGTGTGATTGGGACTAACTATCTTACTTGCTTTGGTTGAAAGTGGGACCAAACACATGCCATGACATGGGCCATTAAGATACCCTTAATACAGACACCTGGCTTATAGATAATAAGATAATTTTGGTCTCACAAAGATATGGCACTATTATTCTTTGGCAAGTGTTTTTGATTTGATTTGTTCTCTCCTAAATTGACATTTCAAATTCAACTCCCCAATGGGGTTGCTTTTGTTTTTGTCCCTCTATAATCCTTAACCTTATATCACTTTTAGTTTCAATATTACAACATTTGTACTGTCATCAGTACATTTGTTTACAAGAGAAAATAACTATTTACAAAGATGTTTCTGTTTCCTTCAAACTCTGTTCAATTGCTATGTTGTTGTACCAATTTCGCACTTTTATTTTTTTCTTTATTCACTACTATAATTAGCTCTCAAAAACATGTGTATCTTCCTACTATTTGCAACCCTGCACATGTGCATATGGCAAGATATGCCAAAGTCATATATGTTTGGCCACTTGATAAAATTTGGGGCAATCTTGCAAAAAGATAACTACTCCAACTCTAACTAGGAATTGCTAGCATATTATTTTAGTGATAGAATATAAGTAATTGAAACTAATCCCAATAAATAACAAGAAATGAAGTGCATTGTAAATATTTGTACTTTTTAAACATTGTTGAAGAATTCTTAAAGGGGTCATATCAAAGTAAATATAACCTCGTTATGTAAGTAATTTGATCATTTGTTAATTGATATGTATTGTGCATTTAAAAAATTACAATAGCTTTCACAATGATTATATAAATACATTTAATTTTGTATTTTCTAATATTTTAAATACTTTAAATACATGCACACAGTTTTATGATTGTACAGTTTACTTTACTTGAATACTAGGATACCATTTTATTTTATATTATATACTAAATAGGTGGAAAAAAATTAGTAAATTAGTTATATTAAAATATTTTTTTTTATCACCCAATGGTAAACCAATGAAGAAAAGAAAAATCACAATACAGTTATAGCTTTAGTAAATAATTTGGTGCTTGGGAAAATAACCATAAGTTCTAGATTGAAAAGACTCCTGATTAAAATGATGATAGATGATAAATTATTCGAAGATTTTGTATATTATAGAGAAATAAATATCAATTAAGGTACTTATCTTTTATTTTTTTATTAAGATGTTTATGTTAGAAGTTGGTTTGATTCTAGCTCAATTTCACAAAATCGGTTTGTAAAATAAAGTTTACATATCATTTATATATTATGAAATCGGTTTGTCTAGTCGATGTGAGACTTCCTCTCATACCAAGATATATTCATCTCGTACGTGAGACTAGAAATTAGTGGGTGGTCCGTTAGCAGCTCGATAATGGGTAAAACAGAATATCCAAGAAAGTTTGCTAAGATATACTCTAATTTGACTTTGATATCATGTTGGAAGTGAGCTTTAAGCCTAACTCAATCTCATAAAATAAGACAATTTCATAATATATAAATAAGGTACAAACATCACATTACTTATCAATTTTATAAAATTAAATAAAACTTATAGTCCACTTCTATCGGTTTATTATTGTTATTCATAAACGAAAACTAACTGTAACTTACAAAAAAATCAAGAAAGCGTTTCCTTTTTTGTTAAATTATAAATATATATTGATTATTACATCACTACTCTCCTTCAACACCAAATGATTCCTGGTTCATGACATTGAAGAGGTGAAAAAGGAGATTGAAAATATCTTCATTTAGTTGTGCACATAAATAAAGGGAAAGAGAAAAGGAAAAGTAGAGATTCTATATATTTTAATTTCCACACTGAACAGAAAGTGAACATTTCGATGCTATTAAAGTCTGTCATTCAAAATAGTTATTTCTTACAGTTGATTGTCAGATACTCAACGGATCGAACAAAAAGTGTAATTAACTTTCATAAGAAACTATTGACCGTGTTTTTTTTTTTCTTAAATTTTTCCCATACACATAAAATCTATTACATTTCGTCTTTTTGTTTTATTTTTAATACCACTTTATTTGTTTTCTTTACATAAAATGTATAAAAGAAAACATGAATGAATGAAAAATTAGAAAGAATCGCAAATGAAATCGGTGGCATGTGCCAAGTTTACATGGTTGAGCGTAGATTTTGTGTGTTTGCTTTTTACAATGAAAGATGTGAAGAACACCTCGAACAGAGGAAAGGAAGAGAAAGGAAAGCAGAGAAATGGAAGAAGAGTCACATGTGAAGGTGGGCACGAGAGAAAAGAATAGCCATGACAGACAAAGATGAAAGATGGTAGATAAATGTAAATCCTAAATTCCTAATCTTATGTCACTCTCTTCTACTATGCTATTATATAGTAACTTTGTGTGTTCTTATTAGTATTGGTTAATTCTATGAGACGTTATGTCATGAATTGCAGTCATTGTCAGAGACACCTCACACCTCATTGCAACACTCCAATCAAATTCATATACCAATTCCCTTGCCTCTTTTTCTTGCCGAGTAAAATTTGTGTTCTGTACATTACCATGTGTTTGATTCTTGCTCCATAACATTTGTTTTTTAAAAAAGTATTATTATATGGATGTCGACTTTTTTTATCTTCAAATTAAATATAGTAGGAGAATAAGTTTTGATTATGCTCCATTTGTCTTTAGATTTAAATTTTTTATTCAAAATGTTATTTAAGTCTTTTATTCAAACTATTAAAATAATTAGATTGTCATAAATTTAGGTTTATAAATAATTCGGAATTTGGTTTTAAGTTCTCATTTTAATTTATTTTGTTATTGGATAAATTATATAACACAAGAACACAAATTAAGTCTAATGAAACATTGGATACAAATGATAAAAAGACATAATATATGACATTAACAAGGATATCATAAGACATGTTTGAGAAAAATGAAAATGTAATGACCTTCATTTTAGAGACAATTAGTTCTCAGTTCTCAAAGATGGTATCAATAAAAGCACAAATAATCAAAGTTTGTATATTCGTTGCAGTGATGTTAGAAATGTAAAGTAAGCTTAAGAGAAAGGTATATCCTTCAACATGCATATTAAATGTGATCCTACAAGTTGTTGACATAAAGTCAATGATACTCTGAAAATATTGTATGAATGGTATGAAAAACAAACATAAAAGTCTCTTTAAAAACATATAAATAGAAGTAGAAAGATATGTCTTCCTAAGATTGCAGATTGCAATAATTTGTTGAACAATTTTAGTGTTTTTGTTAAAAGATTGTCTGTTAGACGACATTAAATGTTAACTTTATCCGTAAATTCTTTATTTATATGGAGTTAGAAAATTATTATTATAATAATATAAGTTAATAATTATTTTAACAACAAAATAATGAAATATATATATATATATATATATATATATATATCAGATTTTATCACAAAATAAAAATATTAAAATTTTAAAATATGGTGATTCTATGTCAATAAGTTTTTCTTCTTCAAATATTTTTTTTTTCTTCTAGAAAACAATGCTATAGATTAAAAACACGAATGCATAACTGTATGCTCATAAGCTATTTTTACTTTTTTTTTTATCACTAAGTTATTTGGAATACTGTCTATTGCTGGATAACATTTCAAAAAACTTCTACTTTGTTTGATAGGTTTAAAGAAGCTTCTTTTACTAAAATAAAAATGTTTGAGGAAGGACATGTTTTACTAACTTAATGTCTTTTTGAAATATATTACTTTTAAGCAGCTTTTGAAGTTATAAGCTCTTAATCTTTTTTTTTTCCTTCTTCTTGTTAATTAGTTTATTTAAAGTTTATCATTTATCTTCCAGATGTTTAAAAGCCCATAATACTCTCTTTTAGTATTTACTCTCTACAAATATAATTTATTTATAACATCATCAAAATTATATTACCAATTTTTTTCATTTGTAACTATTAATAAATATTTTTTTTTTTGTAATTATTTGTAGTTGTTAATTTAGTGCACATAATTTTTATTACTTTTACCCTTGCACATAATTTTTATTACTTTTACCCTTTATTTATATATCTCATCTTCTTATTTTAATTTTAAATTTTGTAAATATTTTTAAACTCAATTAGTCTCATCTTCAATAAAAAATTTATGTGTGATAAAATTATAAAAAATATTTATTTTAGAATTAATATGTATAAATATATTTTATTTTAATAATTAATAAAAGTTGATATTTTATATTTTTTATCATGAACAGAAGTGAATAATAATATAATATTATTTTAAACAAATTTATGCACATTAACTAATTTGTTAAATAATTTTAAATTAAAATTAATGAATCAAATTATTATTATCTTGTTTTAATATGAAAGAAAATAAAAAAAAACTAAATTTAAAATCATTTATCATTTGGAAAAATATATATAATAAACTACTAAATTTTGAATTATAGTTAAATGATTAAATGTGTTTCAATTTCTTTATCTCATTTATGTTATCAGTCAGTTTTTTAGCCCCTTACAACTAGTTTAATAGTTGGTAATAAATATTTTAATTTACTTAACTAATTTATATTTTCTAACTAGCTTATTTACTAGTTTTAAAGGACTCTCTGGGATTATTTTATTTCCTTAATCTTTTCAATTTCAAAATTAAAATGAGTGGAATAGTGGAATACAGGATCAGTGTGTTCATTTTGAAATAAATAATTTTAAAATATATTTATTGAAAAATAGATAAAATTTTCTTATTAAAATAAATTGAAAGCTACTTAATTTTAAAAATAGTGTGTCAAATACATACAAATTACTAATTTTTTATTTTATTAAGAATAAATTTTTTTAAGTAAATAAACACAAATAAACCTGCCAGAACAATAATTAGTAATAAGTATACCGTGTTTATTACATAAAATTCAGATCGATCATTGATTATTAACCGAATAATTTTGATAGACATATTTTTTTAACTAAAAGACAGTAATAAAATAATTCAAAAATTATACTTGAATTTTGTTCTTTTAAATCTTCGAAAGGACTAAATTTCTTGAATACCTTTAATATTATTCTTCAATTAAAATAAATATTTTATTTTAAATTGACCATTGAATATAAATAAAATATTGAAGTAAAGGAACACCACTGAAAAAATATATATAATTAATATAGTTAAAAAAATATTACTAAAACATTTATGAGGCAACATCTAAGAAATTAAAACTAAATTCTTGTATAAAAAAATGTTAGCATTTTTGTTATGATGTAAAGTAGAATCTGTTCATGCAATTATTTTGTAATCAATGTCCTTTCCACACTTGTTGACCCAATCTTAGAAAATTAAGTGTTAAGACTAATTTATTTTTGTCTTTCTTCTCCCATTGTTGTAAAAGCTTTGCAAAAAAATCAAGACACTTACACTCATAGAGATCGAGGATTCGTGTTACACATTCAACACGCTTTCACTGCAAGGGATACGGAACACATTATAACACAGATTGTTCTTTGGTGATATGAATAACACTGAAATAAGATTTTTGAAGGGAAAATCAAAAACACACTCACAAAAGAGAAAGGAAAACTTTGAAAGATGAAAACTTCATGATTACGGAGTAAATAGCATTTATAACGCGCCCCAGTTTCCACTCATCGTCGTCAACTGCCACCCTGTCTCCCTCCCCCTTCCCTTCCTTCAAACTACGCTTCAAACACGATATTTTTCCGATATTTTGACGCCCCAATCCACTCGTGATAACTCTCCCACTTCTCTATCTCGCGATAACGAATAACAATAAAGAAAAGAACAATGGAGTGCGGATGGAGAAGCAGACTCAAACTGAAACCTGGTTCTTCGCTTCACTGGTCTTCACTCGTCTCACGCTGCAACAAGTTTCTTTCAAAGTTAACGAAAAAAACCACTTAATTCTCTTTTATTACTGTTCCACCCACTCCTTTATTGCATTGCTCTGTCTCTATATCTCTCTCATTCTTCTTTCTATTCATTCACTTCTGATTGCAACAACCCAAACCTCATACTCACTCACTTTTTTTTTTTTTTCTGAAACAAACCCCTTTTATTAATTGTTTATTACTATTGAATTAAATAAACATTATCTTCATTTTCTTATATTTAATGAATGCATCTTTTCTCATTCCACATCCCTGGCTATTAATTAATCCTCCTTCATCGATCTGCTTCTTTCTCAGTTTCAGAGCTCTTCATACCTTACCTTACCTTTCTCTCTTTCATTTTTAAAGAACCCTAAATTATTATTCAGCTCTTGTAGTTTTCAAATGCACTTTCTGTTCCAATGAACAAGTGAATAAGAAACCAAAGAGAGAAAGAGTAACAGGGAGAGAGAAGGCTTGAAAATGCGCGTGAAGGAAATGCACCCTTTGTGCTGCATCTCGCTGGAAAGTCCAGGGATCGGGAGCGACTCTCCTGAACCCGAGGCTGCCGCGTTGTCCAGGACGAGGAGTCTCCCGGCAGGTGGATCTGACGGCATTGCACGGCGGGGATCCGAGGCCACAGTAGCCGGAGTTCTCTACAAGTGGACCAATTACGGTAAGGGATGGAGATCCCGCTGGTTCCTCCTCCGCAATGGCGTCCTCTCCTATGCCAAGATCTGCTGGCCGGAAAATCTCAACCTCCTCTCTCCAGTGGACGAGGTGCGCCTCATCGGAGAAGTCACCGCTAACCGTCTTGCCAGAGATGCCGCTACCTTACGGCGCAAGAGTCACAAACCTCCTTCGTCCTCTTCCTCTGCCGTAGTGCATCTCAAGGTATATGATTGTTTAATTTTCATTATCAATTTTTTTAATTATTTGTTTCCGTTATGATTATGGAAATTTACTTAGGTTTATCTTTCGTGCTGATCTGAATCACTCGATATAGTGTGGGTCAGGTCTCGGTCTCGCTTTGGCAGTGTCGTGTTCACTGTTTTTGGCGCTACCTGCAACTTTCCTGTAGAGGCAACGTTCTTTCTTTCTTTTTGTTTCAAAAATAAAATAAAATTCCTACAAATACGTAGAATAAACTTTTCTTATTTGTTTTTTTTATTGGATGCGATGATTTCACCTCATTGATTTCCGACCATGAAAATTATCAAAGCCGCTTCAGATTTAGATTATTCTTGTGGCAGTGTAAAAAGGTGGAAGAAAACCTGAAAGAAGCTCGGATGCCCGAGCAATAACATGGAAACCCGCGGGTTTCTATTAGGCTTTTATTTTTTTTCAATTGCCTTTCTTTCTCTCTCATCTGGTCTCCTTTCCAAATTCTAAGTTGCAATGCAATGCAACTTTTTAATTCCTGTTTTACAGTTTTAACTGGTTGTTAATGTGTAGTGGGTCACATCAACAGGTGGCCGAGGAGGGTAGGGATAGCCTACGATTAGCCCTATGGCATTAACTTGCGGTCACGTCATGCATCTCTCTGCCTTCCCTTCGTTCACATTGGTTGGAATCAATCTGCTTCTGCAGCTGTCTTAAGATTTCACTGCTTCTTCCTCACTTGCACTATTCTATCATCACTTCCTTCACTTCGCACTTTTTCATTGCGATGCCATCTTTCTGCAAACTCCAACCCCTTTTTTATCTCTTCCCATTTTAGCTCACCAGAGTGAAAAGTCTAAAGAAAATAACACCAATCTGGAAACTGGAATCTAGCAGCAACTTGCATTGGTTTTGCCCTTCAAAGGTAAAATGACAAGGACGGATATTTTTTTTTGTTTTCTCTTTTAATATAAGGGTTTAAGTTGAAGACTCTTTCTACTTGATGAGAGAAAAAAAATTAACAGTGGGGTGATCTAAAGAGATGTGTAATTAGGGATCTCGTACTCTGTGTGTCTTCCGGGTGTGAGGTTCCTTGTAAACTGTAAAGCTTCGACCTTGCTTTAAGAGGGAGAAAAACCGAAAAGCAATTTCAGTTATTAGTTTTTTCTCTTTTATATATCGTTAGAAAATTAAAAAAGTGAAAACATATGGAAAGGTTCCTCTTTTGTCTTTGTCAACAGAAATATGTTTACGTGGGACTTGCCACCATGGTGGTGGGGCATCGTCCAGTTCATTATATAATGTCTTTTTTTTTAATCTTTTAAAAAGGGTGCTGCTACTGTTTAAGGTCAACAATATTCAAGAACCACTCTTCTTCTCCCCGGATAAAAGGGAAAAACAAAAGGAAGTTGGAGACAGTAAGTTTTTGTTTTTTTACATCATTACCTTCTATCTCAAATCATTCTAGTCTAGTAATAGTAGCATCATGCCGTGATGCCCCAGTGAGGTAATTTCGTTTTCAAGCTTTCTGTATAAACTTAATTTGTCTTCTCAAGGTGGGCTCTCTTCCCCACTTGTGTTTCTCATGGGGACATGTCTAATAATAATCAGTCTTCCTCGCTGTTCTGGTTGTTGATAGCTGCTGTTGCTGCAATGTTTCGTTGTACTGCAAACATTGTATATGAATTTAGAAATATTTGAAACCTCAATTTGTTATACGTCATTAGATTTTACTGTTTGTGTTATATTTTCTGTCTTTTATTTTAAATAGAAAAGAAAATTGGGTAAATAGTGGTGCTTCTTCGGGGATTTGAAATTTAAGTTATCCTGTATGAATCCTAAGCAGATCTCGTCATTCAGAGAGAGCAAGTCGGACGATAGACGGTTCTATATATTCACAGCAACAAAAACTCTCCATCTAAGAACTGATTCAAGGAAGGACCGTGTGGCGTGGATTCAAGCTTTGGTTTCAACCCGAGAATTATATCCACTTCGACCACTCAGCGACCATCTCTCCCTCGCACCGAATCATATATCTGTATCAACCGAAAGGCTTAAGAAACGCTTACTTGAAGAGGGTAGCAGTGAGAGCCTTGTCAAAGAGTGCGAGCAAATTATGTTTGCCGAGTTCTCTGAACTACAAGAGCAACTTCATATACTATGTCAAGAACGAAGGAATTTGCTTGATACAATAAGGCAGCTGGAGGTAATTTCATTACTCACCTGTGTGCTTTACCTTTGGAATTCTCCTGACAGTTTATTTTAAAGCTTGAACCACTGTTACGTATAAGTTTACTCCTCACACATCTCAAATTTGGTGGAATAGCCTATGCTAATCCTCTAAATTATGAGTTGTATTACCGTAAAACGATTCATTATGATTTGTACACACACACACATACATATATATATATATATATATATATATATATATATATATATATATATATTAAAGTTCTGTGGTGGTGAGGTCTTGGGTTGGGTGGATCAACACTGTATTACTGAGCCAGCTTGACAAAAACATTCACCGAAATTACTTGCACAGTAAAAGTTTAATTGTGATAGCCATTCCAAAATACTTTTTCTTTAATGTAACGAGATATTTATTTCTTATGCTTGAGCTTTCACTGTTTTAAACTTTGTTATTTCAACTTTCGATTTTAGCTCCCCAAATTTGTACTAATTTGACTAATGCTGTAATTAAATTCAGTAGTTTATTTATTTATTTCTTGCCATGCGTCCACCAAATGGTGAAAGTTCTATAAAACACTTCTCCTTATTTTTGTTCTTGCCTAATACCCATATATACCTTTGACTAGTTTTAATTTCACTAGATTTATTCTCTCTAAAATTATTGGTGTATTTGTTTTTTTTTTTTTTGGGGACCGCT
>Ga0209589_1006361_pt1 | contig 19573 bp, 9 predicted proteins | sample CowpeawhiteBW_FD_187525 | JGI IMG/M metagenome (GOLD analysis project Ga0209589, IMG submission 187525) | Root nodule microbial communities of legume samples collected from California USA - Cow pea white BW (SPAdes) (version 2) | ecosystem: Host-associated > Plants > Roots > Nodule | place: USA... | reverse complement strand
CATTTTTTTGTTAGGGAGTGCAGTGGAAACAAAAAAGAAAATATTGGTAGTGTCGGTCAAAAAAATCTAGTGCACCAAAATGATTTTTCTTCTGTTGCAACCGGGTGATGTGGCGTACTATTCATGGCTCTCTTGATTGCCACATCCACATTTTTCACGAGTGCAGGTAAACCAACCCTTACTATATTATATACCATTTATGAACCAAACGCCTTTATTTTTATAATATGTATATACATGATTAATTTGGATTGTAGCCTCTGTCATTATGATAATGCAATTTTAAATTTCTAGGTTTGTTTTAAATGGATTTCTCATGCTTGCTTTCTTTATATTGAAAAAAAATAGCTATACAGAAAACATCTTAAAAACTTTCATTTTATATAGTTTATTTTATATTCAAAATGAAATGTATTGAATTTGAGTTTTGAATTAGTTATAAATTAAAAGACGAACATTAGAGTCATCAATATTGTTTCAAAATAGACAATCTTATCTCTCTCTCTCTCTCTCTCTATATATATATATATATATATATAATTCAATATGTTTTAAATAAATTATTATCTTACATATTTTTAACCAGAAATCATTTTAAAAATTGTCTGCGAGTGATACCTTTACATGTGTTCTATATGTTATCATGTGTATTTTTATTATAATACTTATTACATTGCAGTTATTAGCTAACAACTTAAATATTTATTATATATTTCGAATTAAAAAACAATAACTATAAAACATACATTTACAATATAACTTATTTTATACTATAGTTTAATTTTAATTAAAATGATATAATAAATGTATTGATTTTGTAATAAGAAGGTTATTACATGAGTGTATGAGAAGGAAAGTAACGTTGCAGGAGTAGCAAAACTTTATATCCAAACAAATCATGCAAATTTGGTACCGACAAGCAGCACCGTTTTCTTTGTTTTTCCCTAATTGGTTTGTGAATTTGGAGTACGATGACGTCATGGTACAATAGAAGAGTGAAGAAGCTGGTTAGATCAGGATGAGAGCAATTTATCAAATTCTCTTTATTCTTATTTTTTATTATTAAATCCTCGGAAGTAGGGTAGCCGTGCAGAACGGTCCAGCTTGTTTAGGTATAGTTCGCATAAGGTCTGTACAATACAGGTTGGTCCGTCTCGTCCCGCATATTTTTCGTTTGTGGACTTGTGGGCTGATCCGCTTTTTTTATTTTTTTCTTTAATTTATTTTATATGATAAAACTTTTAATGTTTAAAATTTGATAAACTTTAAGAAGTTCACAAAATTAAGTAAAGACTTTGGAGAATTAGATGATAAATTGATAATTCAACATTTTCATCATATTCATACTATAACATACACAATGTATTCTTTACATTTTAGCACATTAAAAAATAAATAATACTTGTCTTTTTCAGTTATACAAGAATTTGGAACGTTGATGCAAAAGTCCATAAAAAAGTAATTAATATACACAAGTACAAATTTTTTTGTTTTAATTTTATGTGGACTTGCGAGCCGATCCACATACCTATGCAAGCCTGCGAGTTCACTACTCTGACCCGCCCACATTTTTTTCGCAGGTCTGCGGGTCGACCCGACGTACTCATAAGTCACTAGTTTTTCTTTCAAAATCTTATTTGGTTCTTTAGATTTTAAATATATTTTAATTTAGTGTTAATATAGTACTCACGACGTTAAATTACGTCACGTATCTATTTTTTTTTTTTTTTTAAATAATTATTATGTGTTTAGGATTTAGGGTTTAAGGATAAATTAACATAAACAAAACTCTATCTTACAACCATTTCCTTGAATATCCATTTTCATTGATTTCTTGAGCAACTAATTAGACAACAAATTCAATAACCAATTTAAATATGAGTCCTCTTATTTAAAATAATTTGGGTGACATGATCAATATATACCATCAACATCAAAATACATAAACAAATATTCATTATTTAATGAACGCTAAATGAATTGTCCAAACTTAACCATTTCTAATTAGATTTTCTGAATATTTCTAACTAAATCCACAAATTTATACTTATTTTAAGTTCAGTGTTTCTAGTTAATTTGGACACAAGGATCCAAGTAAGTAAGAAACAAATTCTTGCAAAAAATCAATTGAAAAGAAACTAATTCAAGAACCAAACAGTTAATAGACAAATGGAGTAATTTACATCTTAAACAAGTATCATATAATTAAATTAATAATTTAAAATTTATTCCAAGTAACTAATTGTAAAGAAATAATCCAAGGGAGCCCATGAAGAACGGCCCAGTTTAGGCATGGTTGTGGTCTTGGGCCAAACAGAAGGCAAGACTAGAAACATTCACCTTAACCCAAATCTTAAAATAATATTCAGTAGTTAATGCTATGACTTTTATTTTAATTATTTTAGTACTTCATAAAGTAGTATTATATGAACAATAAATTTATTTAATCGGTTCAAGTATTTTTTTAGTCCCAAAACTTACATAAAAAGTTAAAATTTGTATTTATTCTATTTTGATTCTCGAATTTTAAAATGAATTTATATATTTATTTTAATCCAATAAAATTAATTTTTTTTATGTATAAGACGATGTTTTAAATTGAGATTTAAAATGAAACATGTCAAATGGTACAGATAATTCAAATGGTATAAATCATTCAAATGTCAATTTAAAATACTATTTAACACTTATAAAAATACGTTCATTTATTCTTTAAACCCGAAGACTAAAGTTTGTAATTGACAAATTTCAATTCGTATAAGCTAAAAATTTAAATAAACATTTATAATTTTGATTTCAATAAAAGAATAGTAAAGAGATATATAACATTAAAGAATAATAATTATCCATGTAAAAAACATTATAAAGAAGGTAGATAATATTATGATTCCTATTTTTTTTTTTTTTTATCATTTATTTTATAACCTAATTGAGTATAGATCATTAATTAATGTACCATTATCTTTTTATTTTAAAGAACCAATAATTCACTACGTCATATAAAAAAATAAAGAATGAAAATAAAAAATATTATAAGTAAAAATATAATTTTATTAGAAATAAAAAAAGTTTTTTGCATATCACATCAAGTTAGATATAGAATTCCCAATTTCATATATGTAGTTGACATGTGACCTGAAGTTGGAAATGTGAGATTCCCTTTCTGTCTGAAACATATCATATGTGGACTAGACAGGAGAGTGAATGGGATTTGTGTTTAAAGGGTAACAAACTCACATGCTTGATGCTTCATTCACGTCTTCTCATGTCCACACTCTATCATTGCCAAACTTTTACTTCAATATCCATCTTATCTTTGGCTAAGGTTTTTTTCTGCATCAAACTTAACCACTTTAGTCATGCTTCTTCATTTTTCTAGTACGGATCTCTCTTTCACAACCTGAGAATCTTCAATTCAGTTCATTCGTTTTCTCATCTTCGTGGTGAAAGTGCCATGTTATGGACTCCAAGAAAAAGCTTCTTTGTTTGTTATTATGTTGTTAAGTTATCTGATCTCAATAAGTGATCGATGAACCGAAGGCCGAAGGTGTAATTTTGATTTTTCAAACACCCAACTCACTGATGCAATACAAGTGTATGCCCTTGTATGATTTTCAACGTCAAAAAAGCAAACTTTGACAATTTAAAGAACACTAACACCAAATTTTACCTGCAGTCGGCACCTTATTATAATAAACAAAGTGGTCAATAAACACGTGAAATTCAGTGGGTTGATGTGTGCAAAACGCCAAAACCTGACGTGGTTAATTTGAAAAACACGTGGAATGATCGAGACAGGAGTAACCTAACACCATTAGATAATGAAAACATGACCTAGCTGGATCATGATTTGTAACTATAACTATAACTATAATACACCACCAACATTGTTAGCATATATAATTGTCACTGTTGTTCGATGTCAACATACATAAAACCATGTTCTTGTTTTCAATCAAAAAGCTCTAAAATGGAAACACAATGGCTTCAATCAAACTCTTAGCCATAATGCGGTCCACATTGATGGGTTAAAAGTAATCTGGAATAAGAGGAATAGTTAATAATATCAATTTCTGTGTTTTATTTTCCACTGTTGATGCTTTATTTTAAAAGTTGACGATTAATATAATGTATTAATGAATATATAAACATGATAACTTGGAAAAGCTTATCAGGAAAATAAGTATAAGACGACTTCAGTGCTTTTTCCTGGGTTTGCTATAGTTGAATATATTTTAAATTTGCAAATGTTATCAGCATATTGGTTTTTGATTCGCTTATATGCGGTGTAAAGTGTGGATAAGATTTCTTTCTACTTTTCAACTTTTTCCCTTTGCATGCACCCTTCATTCTGTGATAAAGATTTGAATCAGCATCTGATCAGCATGTTTGTTGGGGAAAGTGATTAAGTATAACCATAGTAGAGTATTATACATATAAAAGGAAAATTCAATGCTTATATTTTATATCTATATTTTTGTTTATGAGAAAAGATGGAATCATGCAGAGTAATCCCAGAGGAATATATGTAATGGAAATGTAGTGTAAGTAGAAAATGTTTAAAAAAATAGTTTTTGCAGAAAAAAATAAAACAAACAAGTTATATAAAGGCAGAACCAACTAAGGAAATAAAAGATGAAAAAGTAATCAGACATAGAAAAAGTAGCATCCATCGAATTGCTTTTACAACCTTGGAAAATATGCATGATATCACCGATTCTTTAAAGTTTCTCTTACATATCTCAAATTTTTTAAATAATATTTTATTTTTTATAGCTTTTAAAATAGATTTCAATCTTATATATTTTTATTTGATCGACAAGAAGTTTTATTTAAATTTAGATCTTTCCTTTATGCCTCAGCCTCTCTAATGTTAATCATTTCAATTTTAATTTCGTAATTTTTGTTTAGCAAAATAATAATCTTTGTTTCTGAATCATTGATTCATTTCGCAGGAGTCAGATTCCGTTTTTATTGTCTGCATGACAAAATCCAACACCCTTTATATTTTGAGCATTTGAATTATCTACATCAATTATATGTAAGCAAATTATGTTTTAGTTCAAGTATATAATGCCACATTTAAATACAAAAATTAATTATACATAAAATGATATCTTCCCTTTAAAATATGGCAAACACAGGTTGATTATATTTGATGAAAAAATTGAATTAGTCAAAGTTTTCATAAAGAATGAAACCTATGAAATGCATGCATTATAGACTTTAATAAGAGTAATTCCATTCATATGCAGAGAAAAAAGCTTATATTATAGAGAAAAAAGAGTTTGAGATTAGCATTTGAGGTGCATGATTCATGAAGGATGATGATGCATATCGTGATAAGATATAGATTGACAGATTGTGGTGGTGAGAAACTTCGGACTCAACCAATAATAGCAAGTAAAATAAAACACAGTAACATGAGAGAAAGAAGAAAGGTTTCAGGCAGTGACGTAAGCACAGCAATAACCTTTTCTTATAAGTTTTTTTTTTTTTTATTTGTATGAAAATGAAATGCCTAGGAAACAAGTTGGGGAATTGGGATGACCCTCAGTAGTTGGAATTGGAACAGAACAGAACATTGTCAACTACTTAGGATAAAAATAAGGATGTGTGGTGGGGTTGATCATACCACTCATATTTTAGGCAAAATTGTGGGCTTGTTTGTTTCAGAACTTGTTTTGGAGACCAAGTCGATGTGGCAAAGCAACCTTTTTCATTGAGCCCATAATTTAATGCAAAAGGCCCATACATGGAAAACATAGGAGCTTTTGGAAAGTTGATGATTTGGCTAATGATCTTATCCATTTATAACCACACTGTCAAATTTTGATTAAACCTCTGTGTAAGGATAAGTCAAACGTGGAAAGTGTTTGTTTGAAAATGGACCAGAGAAAAACTTCACAAGCCAAAATAATAACCTCAACAAGACATTGACAACGAAAGTTCTTACAGCTTGGTTAAAAGTGTTGCCACAAAGCAAGTTTTGTATTATTGTAGAAGAAAAAACTTATCTGACTCTGATGTTTAAGACCGACAGTATGAATTATAAATTCATTGATTTGATAATTACTGATTAAAAGTAAATATTATACAGATTTTGGAATACTTTTAGTTGTTATGGAAAACCTTAACATGGTGAAAGATTGGACATGTTGATTCTGCTTTCCGCAAAAGAGGAAAGTATGAAAAGAGTGAAAAGAACAGTACATGATTTTGCATACGTATGTGTATGGTCTCGAAACTTGAAAAAACGATGGTTGAACTGAACTGAGTAGAAGGGAGCGAAAAGTAAACATAGATGCTGACACTGAAGAAACGCTTTGTTATGTGCTTCCCATTATATCTATATCATAGCTTTGATTCTGAAATTATAGGTAACGCGCAAATTGGGGAGCCAATATCTTACCCCCTAAATTATACATCTATCCATTCATTATTGGATTGCATTCTTCTTCTTTCACCACAATCCAATCAATTGCTACTACACATTTCCTATCACAAATGACTAAATACAGTTTTTGTGTATAATTTTTCGAATAATACTTATATAATGTATTTCTATCATAAAAAATATATATTTTAGATAGGTGATTGAACTGAGACACGAACGATTGGAAGTGGGAACGGAGTTTCCAAATTTGGAAGAGAAGATGAGATCGAAGTGGGTAATTAGTATTTGATGCTAAATCCATGATTAGTGTGAAAAGGTTGACAAGAGAGATTTGGATGGCTAAAACCAATGACTAATTGTTGTATTTTCACACCCTCCCATGGTACTATATATCCAAAATCTATTAGTATCTAACTTTTAAAAGCTTGAAAGTGTGCAACTTTCCTAAATCTGCATACTTGCTACTACTTGAAGTGAATCCATACACAAGGAAGTTACTTTTTCTTTTTCACGTTGCAAGTTGCAAGTTGCATTAATGCATTTTTTATTGTGAGCAGAAGGTGACCAGAGGGTGATCAATAAAGTCCAGTAGATGAGTGTGATGCCAAACTCTCCAACCTCGAAATCACAGCTACAAAATATTACACTTTCTTATATTCAATTATTTCATATTCAATCTTATAAATCAAAAAGTTAAAAGAATAAACTCAAAACTGATAATATATTCATCATTGTTCTAACATGAAATTTATTGAAACTCGGTTACGATTTTGAATTTAACAAAAATTGAAGAAATTTATTTTCTCCGTTCATCAGTTGAAATAAATAATGCGACATGGGTATCGACGAGATCTTCAACCTGCTCAATATCACGACGAAAGGAGGGTTTAATTCTCGTTGTCTTCATCTGATAATGCCAATGGGAATGGCCAAAATTTTGGGACGGAGATGAAGTTATTCATAAGCCATTCGTTGGTGTTAAAAAAAAAATTGAGCAAGTAAATTAATTGTCACAGTCGTTCATAAATTATACAAGCAAATAATTTGAGTGGCGGCATCCACGCCTGAACATTACATCACAAACATCATGGAGATGTTGCTGTTTGTTCTTATTCATTATTTTATCTTCAATTATTTTGTAATTGTAAACCAACCCTTTTTGCACAAACGTAATAAACAAACTGAAAATAGTAGTATTAAAACCTCATTTTGATTTAACTTTTTGTGTTTTAAAATTTGCAAAACAAGTTCTAATAAGAATATACGAAATCATATAACATTTTTATTATCCCAAACGGAGCACATACATAATTATTTTTGAATTACAAAACTTGTGTGGCTAAGAAGTGAAATGCACAACCCAACGGCCAATTAACTGAAAGCCGAACGAACGTATTAAATATTGGAAGAAACAAAATAGATAAAAATTAGAAGTAGTTAGCCTATAGATGTCGAAGCACCGTTCCATTTCTTAAATCGATTAAGAGCCGAAAACAGTAGGTCAAACGCACACAACACAAATCTATTCTCAGCAATCACGCGAGAAAACATCAAAATAACACGTCGAGAAAAAAATAATTGAACCGATCCTTGTTCATGTTCATATTTACACTTGGATGATGGGTTTCGATGTTTTAATAATAAAATGTGACAGTGTTCCTAGAATGTCCTCCTGTGTGTTTGTCCCTGGAGAAAGAAGAGGATGTAAATGCCAGCTGCCTAATTCCGTGTGTGGAAATGAAGCTTCGTACTCCAACCAAGTGCTCGGTTATAAGACACGACCAAATAATGTTTGATTGTAAAAGTTGAGAAGTGTCAATCTTTGCATAGATTCTCATTGCGCATCTCTTAAAGCACAAGTTGGCACCTTAGATTCCGTAGAATATCATGCAAGTGGCCATTCGCATACACAATTAGAAAATCATTGCCCACCAAATTCACCACCCATTTATTGTGACACTGTTAGTGAAAGCCCACCAAACTGAGTTGTTGCCACAAACGCCACCAAAACAGAAACAACCACCGCCATAACACGGTTGTATCTTCCGTCTGAATCACCTCCAGATGTTTCCACCGCCATTGGGTTCCCCGATTTGATTGAACTGCGTTCAAATTCAAACACCCAGTTAGCATTTAAACATCACATCGCGAAATTATTGTCGACGCTCTATCTGGACGGTGCAATTAAATTAAAACACGACATTTGAAAATAGGGGAAAAAACGTGACAACCATGTTTTTGGTGATATCGCACCCAAAACTGGTCCCCTAATTGACATTCCGCAAAAACTTCATTTTCCTCAGAACAATTTCAACGCCAGTAATCAATTTTCCTCTGTTCTAAAACACGTTTTAACAGCTAGAGTTTCCGTGGATTAGTTAATTAATCATCATCGATTTTAATAAAAATTACGTCAGCTATGGGAAAAAGTGATACTAATAATAATAATAAAAAAATTACCTTGTGGTGGGTTGCGGGCAGAAAGTGATGGTATAATCCGCAGAGGCGCAGGTGAAGGTGCTGGTGCCATCGTCGTAAGCGTAGCTGTAAGCGCGTGGGCACGCGCTCTTGAAGAACTGCGAGTAGGAGCTGGGTCTGCATGTGTCAGGCGTCGCGTAAGCGCCACTGCAGCAGTACTGTGGATCGTTGAAAGCCTCGCACGCGCTTCTACACGCCACGCCCTCGCCGCTGCTCATCACCTTGAGCTCCGTGGGGCACGGCGTGTTCAGGTCCACCACGCACCCCGTCGCGGTGCAGTTTCCGCCGCCGGTTCCGCCCTGGGGCTCCACCATCATCGGAAGGTTGTAACCGTCGACCAGGCTCACGTCGAAGAAATCCAGCCCGCCGGCTCCGTTCAGCGTGAACTCTGCCAGCGTGGCCGGCGGCGCGGCGTTACCTCCGGCGCATTCCACGGCGGAGGAGCCACAGTCGCCGGTGACACAGGAGAATTTCCCGGCGTCGTCTTGGGAGCAGTGGGTGCGTCCCCAGAGGCGGCCGGACCAGGCGGGTGGCACACCGACGACGTTGGACTCGCCGGACTGCAAAGCAAAGCCGGTGGTGGAGAGCGGCGAGGTTCCCGCACCGGATAAAAGACCGGGCCACACTGTGTAGCTGCACTTGTTCACAATGGTGAATGTAGTTGAATAAGAACCTGCCCAACATTAAACCCAACAACGGTAAAAAAAAAATGTTTTGACAGTTAATACAAGTGTAATAAAAATCAACAACATTCTATGTTTGTTAATGAATCCAAAACATGCTCATGTTCATGTACTTGAAAATAATATATCCAACATTTTAACATGAAAAATGTGACGTTAGCATGAATGGTTGGTTACCTGTTAGAAATTGGAAGAGACATAGTGTGAAAAAAGAGGTGGAGAATGATGAAGGAGCCATGGTAGAAAGTTGGAGAATAAATGAATGTAGGAAAAGATGGAAGTGAAAAATAGAATAACTAATATTCGATTTTCCTTTGTGGATGGTTTTGGAGAGAAGTGTTTCTTATAGTGAGGTTTGGGTTGGAGAACTCATATATATAGAGTTTTTCGATGTGGGGCATTTGGGTTTAGGGTAATGGGTGTGGGACCAAGTGTAGCAGTGCACATGCATGCATAAACCGCCAATGTGAAGGTCGGCGATGTCTGGTTTATTTGTGACGATTTCACATAGGCCCTAGATTGGAGGAACCTTAATATAAGTATATAAAATGACAAAAAATATAATAATGAAGGGTATGGGGTTGGGGTTGGGGTTGGGGTTGGGAAGGAATAAAAAACAGTGCTTGAATTGGAGCTGAAAAAGGACGGCTAGGCAAAAATGTGAATAATTATGGGAAGAAGCTTTGATACTGGTGCACTTGAAGCCATTATTATGATTTTTTCCTTTGAAATAACGTAGGATTGAGGTTGGTTCAGTGGAGGTCAAGTGGAGGACTGAAAGGTCAAATATAAGACATAAGCAGTAGAAGTACTTATTCCATGTGATTTTTGTCCCTTCACATGGACCATCCATCCATCATATGCTCACATGCATTCTCCCTTTTATTTTACATTCTTCAATAACTTATCCTTTCTCTGTTGCTAAATAATAAACTTCAATAAATTAGTTTTTTAAAATTGCTGTTTGCAATCTCAAAACCAAACCCACACTTCTACTCATATTATAAAATACCCGTACAGATCAATCTATTATAAATCTCACCGGCTTTTTTGAATGAGTAATATTAAATTATTATACAATTTTTTTGTGATAAAAAATTGTAATTTGTCGCTCAGTATTGGACTTGAACACGGCCCAAAAAAATCTGAAAAGGTAGATGAAAAACATCACAGTGCACAGTACCAGCCCAAATCACGCAACAACTAACTACCAAACCAGTAAACCACTGGAACGTGGCATTCAAAACGAAAACAAAGTATGATCTATGCAACAGCAGAGTAATAAGACCAAAGATATTTTCTGAATAAGCCGAAAATACTGAAAATTTTGAAACCACTAAAGACAATTTTTCGTTTCAAGTTGTTTTGAAATTTGTGTCTCAAACAAAAGAAGAAAAAATATCTCACCACTGTGTCAGAATACTGACAGCACGTAGCAGAGATTTGTGTTACAACTAACTAAAGAAAATAGAAATGTAACATTCACAAAGATGCAAGTTACCAACTTACCAAGTTAGTTGCATGTTAATTGTAGCAGTTACATATGTGTCCTGTGAATTGATGAAAGGTCAACAACGTTAACGGTCCTGTATTACGGCCTTTGCTGTGTCTTGGGGATGTGACGTAAGCTCTTCAGTGATGACATAAGAAATTAAAGTCTTTGTTTTCAATTTTTTTGTTAGTTGCTTCATTTCATTTTCTACATCTAGCACAAGTTGGTAAGAGATCAATCTACCACCACATTTATATTTTCTACTATATTTTTTTAATCAATCAATTCTAATAATTTTAATTCTTTTTTATCTACTTGCATATTTAGATTGGCACAAGTTGGAAACAGAAGATGATGAATTTCGTAGCCATGTAAACTTTTACTTTTATAAGTCCTAAAATGTTCTTTTCGAAATTATGATAACCAGCGTCAACAAAACATTATCATTTATGAAAAGCCAATCAATGTATCATATCTTTTTCATTTGACTTATCAGGAAAAGTTTATCTGAAAAACATTAGTGATATTTTAGTTTATTTTTTGTAGATTCAAAGAAGTAAATTAGTGTAGGTATATAAAGTGAATGGCTAAATTAGGTATAACTTTTAGAACCGTCGCATGTGAACCTAGATCATGGGCTTTATGACTCAAATTCTGTATCAGTGACGGTGATTCTGTTATGATTTCTTTTAGGTATAATTCTTTTGTTATTTTTTTTTTCCTCAGCAACAAAACAGATAATTTTTTTTTTTATAAAGGATGACATGGCATAAGGAGTGTCGTGTCTTTACAACAGGACCTAATGTTCACTCAATTAGAAGTAACATGTTCATAGCACCAAAAAAAAAAGATAAAAAAATATCACATTGATACTTAGAGAAGTTCTTTTTACACAGAGAAAAACACAATATAAATTTTTATGTTACGTTCAAATAGATGAATGTGAATGAATTTTATATAGGATCTTACTTTATAGTATGTATTATTATAAAGTTTGATCTGCACTTGTTTGAAGATATTTTACACAACTACTTTGTTACTTGTCAATAAAACTTGATTCTAAAATGTAAAAATGTGAATTTTCTCATGCACTAATATCACCTTTCAGTTTGTTTGATTTGAGAAAAAGAATGAAGAAAGAAAACACATTTTAATAATTAAAAAAAAAACTATAGATTGTAATACTTTTTTTACTTAATATTATTATGGGCTTTTAAATTTTTTTGATTTGACATGTAGTTTGAAAGTTATACTTAATCAGGCTAAAATAAACAATTTTACTTATTTTAGTATAATAGTGTATGATCGTTGTTTATGAGGTTTGAGATAGTGGAAGAACTCTATTGTGGGATAATTAATTCTAGGGTTAAATATGTTTTTGGTCCCTCAAGTTTCACTAAATTTTAAAATTAGTCATTCTCCAAAACTTTATACCAATTTAGTCATTCATTTTTAAAAATGTAAGGATTTAGTCCTTCTTACCAAATTTTGTTAAGTTTATTTGATATTTTAAATGCATTTTATGATAATATTTGAGTTAACATTGAAGCAAAAATGTATCAAACAGTGTAAATAATTCAAATACTATCATGAAATGCACTTGAAATGTAAGGTAAATTTAACAAAAATTAATTGAAATAACTAAATTGGTCAAAAATGTTGAAGAGTGACTAATTTCAAATTTTACTGAAACTTGAGGGACTAAAAACATATTTAATCCTTAATTCTATATAGATATGATTTCTTTAAAACATAGTAATTTCAATATTGTGTTGCGAAATTTGCCGTAAGTCACTTTATCATATTGTTGACAAAATGGAAAGTTTGTCAGCCCAAAATGAAAAGTTTATTTTAATATCACCAAAGTCCCCAAGCCATTCTTAGTCCCACACCAAACAACAAATTAATGGCCCATGATAACTTACTATTTACACCCCCTATTTTTCCCCTTCCCACCATTTCCCAGATATTAGTTTTAATTGTTTGATGTGAACGCCATTTGTTCCCATATGATTATTATTCCAAGTTTGCCAGTGAGAAATAAAATTCTATTTTAATTCATTCATAAATTTGATAACTACACCTACAAAGGATGTATAAATATCCCAAAATCTTACAATCCATTGTTTACTCATCAGTACAATCAATTTATTCATTTCACTTTGCGCTTCTATATAAAAGCTTTCATTATGAATCAATTAAATAAAACTTTGAATGTGACCACGAAAGTTACTAATGTTTAATAATGTAACAAATTTTAACACGTTAAAACAATTCGATTTACAAAAACAGTATAAAGAGAATGATTCATCTTCAAAAGCTCTATTATAAAGTTATCATTTAAGCTAAAATAAGAACTTATAGAGCTATTACTAATCCATACACCTAACCATGTTATTGAAACATCGCAACATAATCTGCACAATTAGATAATATTTGGGTAAGGGGTTAGTTCGTGAAAAACTAGGCACTACAAAATCTAGACAAAAAGAAAGATTAAGGAGATTCGTAGAACGAAGTCGATTTCATCTATATTGCATGATCCTCAAAATTATTTCATGCAATGAAGCTTGTTCATAAACATGGTAATAACTCCATGATTCTCAAATTATCTACAGAACAGAGAACAGCAAAATAAATCTGCTGCTGCTGAAAGAGGGACATCATATCCATGCAAGTGCCACTGAACACAGATTGTTCAGTATACTTCCACATTCCATTGTTCTGCCTTCTTCAATTGTTTCTTGTAATCAAACCAATCGATACCTACACCAACAAAACCAACGAATACCCAAAAAGTCTCAATGAATCAAACTGAACAGTGATTGATTTTCAATACAGTTCCTCATCATTTATCAGTTCAGTTCAGTCTCAATGAATTATGATGATGAGACATAACTATGAGTAAAAGGAAAGTGTTATATTTTACCATCTTTTGCTGCCAATGACACCATTATCTCATCGATTCCCTGTTCCATTCCTTTCAATCCACACATGTACACAAAAGTGTTATCTTTCTTCAGTAATTCCCATAACTCTTCTGCGTATTCAGCCATTCTTGTTTGGATGTACATCTTTTCTCCCTTCTCGTTTGTTTGCTCTCTGCTCACAGCAAAGTCTAGTCTGAAGTTCTCGGGTGCTTTCTCCTTCATCTTTTCAAATTCCTGTTCCACAAATTACCATATATGTGCGACAAAAATCTATAAGCCTCAGATTCAACACATAAAAATGGTGGAAGATGTTTCTGACTAAAAACAGTATTTTGATTCATCTCACCTCCTTATAGAGTAGTGAACTGCTTGTGGGAACACCCAAGAAGAGCCATGCCAAACCATTGAACTACACACACCCCATTAGTCGTCAAACATTGATTACGTACAGAATACACTTTTTATAATACTAAAAACTCTTAACTAGTTTCTTATACAGCAAATACGAGGCTAAGAGTTTTCTTTCTTTGAAAGATGAATTTTTGTGTACTTCTATGGTAACTCTTCCCTTCAATCTTTCAATATATAAATATTTAATTAACCCCTTTTACTTTAGAGTGTAAAGTAATAGAGGAAATTGAAATGATTAACTATACACATTGTTGTATCATATTCAATGAATCAAAAACAATATAAGTCTCCGGGTACACTTACCTTGTAGTCATCATGCTTCTCGAAGAACATTTTCCATAAAAATGAGCGAAATGGGGCAATTCCAGTTCCAGTGGCCAACTAAGGAAAAACAATTCGTGAAGATCAATGGTAATGGTAGTAAAAAATCGATGCAAATGCTAGGATAAAAGTATAAATTTGACTTTTATACACTTCTTTTCAAAATTTTCAAACATTTTTTTTTCTATTAAGATGAAGAGGTTTAGGTAATGTGTACCATGATGACTGTGGCAGTGGGATCTTTTGGCATAAGCATTTCTTTACCAACAGGTCCAGTAATCTTTACCTCTGCTCCTGGTTTTAGGTCGCCTGAATAAGCATGACCACAAGCCAGTAAATATAATTTCAACCCAAAAAAAACTCACATTTGCTTGATTAAGTACATCTATTGAGAATTATAGACAATAATTACATTGAATATGACAGTAAAAGGAAAAAAATTAGGTTTTGCATTGGATTTCCGTCCTTTGACCCTATATTATACACACAAAAAAACTAAAGCCAGTAATCCTTACACAAGAAATTTGAGCAAACTCCCTTGACAATTTCTCCCTTTTCATCTGTGTACACAAGACGTTTCACGCATAAAGAAACCTGTTTTGGAGGCATCAATACATCAGATGGCAAATAAGTTTGAAATCCTAAGTAAGTGATAAATAATTGAGCAAGTTTAAATCCTTGCATAAGATACATGTTGTTGAATATAATATAGGATTCCAATGTCAAATTCTTTAGGGTGGAAAATTGAAAAGAGTCTGGAACACAGTTCAACATTATTGACAAAAGCTTGATAAAAACTCACAGTTTTGGAATCTCCAAAATCACCAAGGGCACTGCTGGCAATAGAATACAATCTCAGTTTGTGAGGCTTGCCATTCTTGTCAACCCCATCAGCAATTACCCCAATTGATTGTCCTTCTCTGTAAGGAACTTCTCCTGAAAAATCGGAAATTTATACATATTTTCAGCAAAAAAGAGTGTTTTTTCTACAGCAACATCCATGTTATGAACAAACAGTGAAGAAAAAAAGGTAAAAAATTGAGAGAAAAACTACCCTCAGTGCTGAAGACCATGTGCCAAGTTTCTCCAGGTGCATCATCCCCGGTGATCTTTGTGTTGAGAAGACACCTACCAATATATGGGTCCTTGGGTCTGAACTTGTTCACGACCACACCTTCATCTTGTTTCTTAGATTCCTTTTCAACCTTAGCAGGTGCCTCTGTTGTCACTTGGGCTCTCACCGAAACCACCCTTCCACTTACTGAAACATCTCTGTATTGTAACGAAACCTGAGAAACAAAACAACCGGATGGATCACACTCCAATTACAGTGCAGTGATAAAAGTGCAAGCTTTTTGTTGAATAGATGTGAATGGAAGTTACCTTCTTGAAGAAGATTCTATCTGGGGCAGTGATGGAGGTTCTGGTTGGAAGAGAGGTGGACTTAGAAGCAGGAAAGGAAACTGCAGCAGTTACCGCAGTAGCCATGTTGTAAAAACTTGAGACAGAGAAAGAGAGAGTAATGTTTATGTTTAATGAAGTGATGAAATGATGTGTGTGCAGTGAAGAATGAAAGGAGAAAGAATGAGATTTTAAGATTGGGTGGATGAGATTTGTAAGGCAATGCAGTGGCAGATGTGAGGATAAGTTTATTTGTGTTCTTATGCAATGTGTCACCACTCATATTCTTTACAAACAACACGTGAACATAACATTCAAAGGGTACATACAAATTTATGTTTTTTTTTTTATACTTTTTACCTTTGATTTTAAAATAGTGATTTAGTTTCATATTTTAAAAAGTTCACAAATTAATCTTAATTTTTAATTTTGCCTATATTTGTCTTACAGTAAAAACAAATAGAAAGAAACTAAAGATAAAAAAAAAATGTTTGGGCTCGTACATTCATGCTTTTACTTCCTGGACTTCCATAATTTCTGGCACGCTTACAACTTTTAAAATGATGATTTCATCCTTTCATCCTTTTGTAAGAATAATTTCTAGATTATTTGTTCAGGAAATTTTCTAGAACAAGTTTTCAAAAAAATAAATAAATGTAATTTTCAGAACAAAATTTCTGAAACAAATTTTCTAGAGTGAGATTTTTGGAAAAAGAAAAATTAAAACACATGAAATATATTTTGGAATGAGATTTTCAGAACACAATTTTTGAATCAACCTTTTTAGGACATATGTGATGTCTTCCAGAATAAAATTTTCAGGATAAATTGGTGTAATGCAGTAAAAAAAATGATATTTTAGTACGAGGTTGCAAGAAGAAAAAGCCTTATTCCTTGAGGAAAATGGGGCAAGGCCCAATCCTAACCTAAAATGGAGCTTCAATTTTCCATCCTAATGCAATCATTCATTTCTTCACAAAACCAATTATATTTATGTTTGTATTTTTAAATTTGAAATATATTTTTCAAAAGGTTATTCGTAATTATATACTTCATCTGTTCGCATCTAAGAAAACAGAATACATTTGTAAAAGTTAATATTAGACATTTGGTTGCACCATTGTCATATTTACCTTTTGATTTGAGAAATTAATCCTTTTTCTTATACATGATAAATGAGAAAAATATTTTCGCGATTTACCTCAAAACCACCATACCCTAAACAACAGTATTTTTAAAAGTTTAGAACATCATATCTTTTACTTATAAAATAATTTAAATTTGTAATAATTTTATTTCAATAAATTAATAAAAATTAATTTGAACATATAGTGTTGACGCTGCAATTGAAGGATGAATATGCACAGCAAATATGGAAGAGTAAAATATTTTTTAATATCTATCTCCTTTTTTAGTGTATAGTTTTTTTTAATAGTGGATAGAGGAAAAAAAATACTTAGTGCCTTTGAAGAAGATGTAAATTTCCATAAAAAGTAAGTGTTACATACAATTCCTCCCTCAAAGGATTGGAAGGCATGCGAAGTTATTTAAATAAACTTTTCATTTTGTTAAAAACCTTTTTTAATTTCTGTTAATCATAATCTCCCATATCACTTCTACAAAATTTTAATGTTGAAAAAAAATAGACAGGAAGTAAAATTATTTTAATAGCACGTTTCATTTTCTTCTCCCACTATTTTCTTGAAGTATGATTATTTAATAATTGATTAAATATATTTTTTATTTGTTAGTCCATTTTTAAAATATTGACCTATTTTAGTCTTTTAATTTTAAAAAATATATAGATTTAGTTTTCTTAACCAAATTTTGTTAAATTAATTTAATATTTTAAAACATGTGTTTAAACTAAAGTTGAACTAGAAATGTATCAAAGGATACAAATAACTCAAAAATTATTAAATACGTTTAAAACGTTAACTAAATTCCATAACATTTAGTTAAAAGACTAAATTTATACATTTATAATATTAAATGACTAAATTAAATCAAAGTTTAAAAATAACTAATTCTAATTTTTACATTAAATTAAATTAAGAGAAAAAAAAATATATATTTAGCCTATTAAAAACATACGTGTAAAAAAAAGATTTGTTATCTTGTGCATATGTGATAGAATTACTTGTCTTTCCCCCATACATGTATAAAACAAACTTTCCAACTCTGTAAAGCACCCAAAACTAAGCCTCATCAACCATTGATTGGGTTCGGATCTGACTTACCCGAAAATTCCAATTTTAAAATTTATATTTAATCATTTTAATTTTAAATAAATCAAATAAATATATCAATTTTCTATCTAACAAAAACAAACTTGTGTGATTTTTACAATTATTTTCTAAAGTAAACTAATTTTATGTAGTTTATTATTAAATTTTAATAAAAAAATAATCATATCAAAAATACAATTGAAAATTTTAAAAATAATTTCAATCAAATTTAGCAGGATGAGAATATTCAGGTTCAGTAAGATGTGTCTATCATCACCTTCTGTACATATTGGTGTGGTGTGTATCTTAGCATGCATCTTTTTCTTGAAAAATATTGTTTTATAGGTGTGGGAGTAGAGAAGAATGAAAATGTGGGTATTTGATAAGAATCTTGTGCAAAATATTTTTATAAATAAATGGGTAACAATTTTTTGCAAATTAAAATTTACAACAAAATTTTGTAAAAATTTTCAAAAAAAACATTGACAAGAAATATATTTTTTTAGTAGTATATAATTGACTTTGCAGTAGTAAATATTTGCAAGCAAAAACCGTTAAAACATAATAAAAAATATTATTTGCGATATAAAATAATATTTTTTTAAAAGTTTCACATCGTCTACCATAACTTAGGAATGAATGTTAGTGCCTATATAATGAACTTTTAAGTTTATCATGTTCATTATCCCAAGCTAAAAACACTTTGAATTAGTATTTAACTTTTTCTATTCTCTTCTAGTAGAGTGATGTAAAGTATAGCTAAATTTTTGTTTTGTAGAATATGAATATACTTGGATCAAAGGGTTGAAAGTATTTTTTATGTGTTGTATAAATTTGCGCATAACATTTTTTTCGTATTTAGAGTTTTCACGTTATATTATTTGTATATCCTTATATTTATCTTATTTATCTACTAGTAAAGTGATTATTAGGAGTAAAAATGATAATATTAATAATATTTTTAATTGATTGATAAGGAGTCTTTTCACCTCTGTTTTTTTTTTTTTTTCATGTTAAGTTTGTAGAACCTTGTGAATAATGGAAAGTTTTTGTGACGTTAGCTATATCGACTATGGACGCTGCAGATTCTTTCACTTTCACGTAATTATATACTTGAAACAGGTTTCGAATAAGTGAGAATCGAGACTAAATACAAAAACATGCATATATATATATATATATATATATATATATATATATATATATATATATATATATATATATATATATTT
>Ga0209589_1006357_pt1 | contig 19583 bp, 12 predicted proteins | sample CowpeawhiteBW_FD_187525 | JGI IMG/M metagenome (GOLD analysis project Ga0209589, IMG submission 187525) | Root nodule microbial communities of legume samples collected from California USA - Cow pea white BW (SPAdes) (version 2) | ecosystem: Host-associated > Plants > Roots > Nodule | place: USA... | reverse complement strand
CTTTGACAGACAAAGTAAAATATGAAAATTACATATTATAAAAAAATGATTTTTAATAATTAAATTTTAATAATTTTATAAAATGAGGTGATATCTCTTAATGACTTTTCATTTTTTTTTTCATTTCTTCATCTTTTTATATTCCAAAATCATTTAATAATTATAAAAAAAATTATTATCAATTGTAATTTTCAAAATATTCCTATTTTATATCTATAATAATAACGACAAAATTGGAAAGAAGCATCTACCAAAGATGCATCAAGGTATATCAAATTGTTTCTCTGCCAATATCTTCTCTAGAATTTTGATGGATTTAAATTAGTATATTTAAAATTATATATGTATTATTATTGTTGTTATTAATATAATAAAATGAGTATATATTTTAGTATAATTATAATAAATTAATATATATATATATATATATATATATATATTTAAATAATATTTTTTTCATTTTTTCAAATTTTTTAACTTTTTGTCTGATGTGTTTTACACCTATCGTTTTAGTTTTAAGATTTTTTATTCATATAGTCTGATACGTTATTCTTCTGTCATCTAAGCCTTTATTATTATGTTTTCTTCCTTTTGTTTACAGTGATTGATTGAACGGACAAAAATTTATCTGATACTATTGCATGCTAAAAAAAGATCGTTTCTTTTTGCAAAGCCATAATGGATAAAATCCAATATCTTTATATTACAAACATTATGAGCATATAAAATAAATTGAATTTGCTTATTAATCTTTCCTACACAAAATTTTGACAACAATTTGTGATAGGAAAACACTCCATGACATTAAAAAGAAAAAAAATTTAAACTAGTTGTCAACTAAACTAATTCACGTATAAGAAAATATTTATGAAAAGAAAGATGAAAAATGAACACAGGACGCACTAATTACACCAACCAAGTCGCTATTTTTTAACTTATAATTTGTAGAGAAATTACATTCCATAATTAAAAGTTAGATATCAGAGATGTACCTAATCGGTACTATTTTAGTTAATTATACCTGATCAATATTATTTTAGTATGGAATCAGACGATCTCAAGATTTCTCTGTGTCGAATCTCCTTCTGTTTTTCTCTGGACTCCTCTTAGCTCTGCTTGCTGTATGAACTTTGAGGGTGGAGGTACCTGTTATTGATATTTACGGGTCGTTTGTATTCGAGGATTCACTCTTTCCTTTCTGACTAAGTTTATACGCGTCGGTTCTTCCCTTATTGATCGAGATTGCATGTTGCCACTTTGTCAAAGATCAACTTTTTCCTTTTAGGTTTGGGATTTGTTCGTATGTAATTCTCCAAATATCAACTCTTTCCTTTTTGGCCGAGATTCGTTCGTTTGTACTTCTCCCAATATCAACTCTTTCCTTCTTGGCTGAGATTCGTTTGTCTATACTTCTCCAAATATCAACTCTTTCCTTTTTGGCTAAGATTCATTCGTCTGTATCCCTCCAAATATCAACTCTGTCCTTCTTGGTTGAGATTTGTTGGTCTGTACTCCTCCAAACATCAACTCCTTCCTTTTTGGTTTGCACGCTACTTCTTTGTACCTCTACGCTATAATCCTATTTTTCGTCTGTCACATCATTGGGTCGGGATATACACAACCAAAAGGACTAGGATATACCCGGCCATTACACTTATTGGACCTTCTGTATTGTGTTGAAAAAGTACTCCGGCAACTGGGCCAGAGCGCGATGGGTGATCCCGCCCATTTGTTCTTTATTGGGCCAGGCCATACACCAACAAGAGAAAACAGTATATAAAAGAGAAGATTATTAACTAAGCAATAAAAATTGATATTTGAAATTTTGACATTTAAAAACTATTACAAATAAAATATTTAGCGAAAAATAATAATCAGATCCACATATTTTAAAAAAACAAAACAAAAGTATTGTTAACGTTAGGAAAGAAAAACAGTTACTCAAACTATAATAACTTTATGTGTGTTGACTTTAATCTTATGATAATAAATAAAAGTCAATTCTTCTAATTATTACTAAAATAAAAAATGTCATTAAAATTATAAAAAAGTATATTCTTAAAAAATAATTATAAAAAATACTTGTAAAATTTAAATGATAAAATGATTAATAAGGTAATTTATATTGAAAAGGGTAAAATAGACAGCAAAAATGTCTAAAAAAAACGGTTATCTAACCCTTAGTGAAACCAATTTTTTTATTAATAACCGGTAAAAATACATACGTATGTTTCACTTTTTTTTTATGATAACAAAAAAATAATAAATTATAATTAAAAAGAAATATAAATAATTTTCATTATTTAATTATAAAAAATAGTTAAATTTAATAGAGTGATTAAATTTTAAAAATCAGATAAATTTAAATAAAACGATATCGTGTAAAAGAGGAGAAAAAAAAAGAATGAACACCAGAAAGAAAAATCCCTTTATACATAAATATAGATATAGATCATAAGTTATATAATAATTTATTATATGTTGATAATTAACAATCTTTACCAAATATATCATATTTATTATTATTTACTATTTATCAAAGGTTTCAAAAATTATTGAACAAAATGTTTTTACCAAAATTTTAACAATTTATGAAAAATATTTATTAAATATTTTTAAATAATTTTTTAATCAATAATTAAATTATTTATTTTATTTATTATTAATTTAAAAAATGATAAATAAATGTATCATGTTAAAGAAATTTATGGTGTAATTGTATAATATAACAAGTGTAAGACCCTAGAAAATGACGTTTTAAAAGTGACAGTGGTTTAAAAATAGTGAGACTCGATTATTTTAATATTAAAATGTTTTAGTATAAATAGAATTGTTATAAACGAGTTTCATTATTTTAAAACACAACACACCATCTCTCTAGAAACCACTTTTCTAGAGTTCTCTGACTTCTCTTTAGAGGTTCTGCCTCTCTGGTCGTCTGATTGAAGAATCGAGACCATAGGATTGATCCTCTCAGCGAGCTCTTCAAATTGGACTGATCAGTTTCTCTGTTCGTGTAAGTTGAGTTTTCGCTCTCTTTTTTAGTTTTTTTCTGTTTTCTGTTGCATGCGAGCCCTCTTCCGCTTGCATGCGACGTTTTAATCATCAGTATGAGTCTCTGCTGATCGGTGATCATAACGGTATGTCCTGATCATTCTTGTGATGTTTCTATGTGTAGATAGAGCATCCTGTGGAGTTAGAGGTGTTGACGTTTTTAAGGCGTTGACGTTTATAAAGCTGTCTAAACAGGATAACAAGTAAGGGAAGCTAACTGTTTTGCTTAAATTTCGTATAGAAATCATTCTGATGACTTTGAATTGCATGATTGAGTGTTGTATGAGTGTTTAAACTGTGTAATTGAGTGTATGATTGGATTGTGCTAGATTCATGGACTGTTGCATGTGAGAACAGATTGGAAATCTGGTATTTTCGCCTAAGCGAGCAGCTCTCGCCTGAGCGAAAACACCAGAAACTCATCCCCTGTCTCTACGCGAGATCTCGCCTAAGCGAGCCAGTCTTGCTTGAGCGAGAGTCACTCTCGTCTAAGCGAGACAGCTTAGCCTGAGCGAAAATTCGCCCAGAGTTTGGGTTGTTCTCTGTTTTGAGCCTCGCTCAGGCGAGAATGACTCGCCTAAGTGAGAGAGCCCTTTTGCCTGGGCGGGACCTTTCAGCTTGGGCGAGAACCTCTGCAGCTGAGTGTTATTTATGTGTTTCTAATGGATGAAGCTATGTTTAAATGTTAAAATGTGAACTTAGTTATGATATGCATGAATTGTTATGACTAGTAATATGTGTGGTGAAATTGTATGAAGTTAGAATATGAGAAGAAGTGGTTGAATTAGAATTTCAAGGGAAATTCAAAAGAATATGTTAGTGTGTGTAAGGACGTAAGGACTCCGTATGGGTTGGTATCTTGACGCTCCAATAACCATTAAGGCTCATGTAGAGTGTAATGGATTATGTCGTGAGGAGTAGCAGGAGGTCCTAGTCTGTGGACCCGATTCAGTCACAGACGCGAAGGGAACTTACCTTGGGAGTGGTTGGGTGATAACCCCTTGTGTCCAAACTCTGCAGAGTTTGGGAACCTTCACAGGTGCAAGCCACCCAGAGATCCAATGTCGCTTACATAATCCGGATATCAAGTCTAGAGTAATATATCTGCATTGTGTTTGGGGTGGTCTATGTGATTCTGGTGAAAATGAGAAAGATTGCATGATTTCTGTTTATAATTGAACTGTATGATTCCTTTAATCAGATTAGCTTACCCTTGCTTTCTGTGTGTCTGTCTCGTGTTGTATGTTTTCCTTTTGCGATGATCACCTATTCGGTGGGAGGATATGTGATTGCAGTGTCAAAGGCGCTACTAGAGGATGAAGAGCTATCGTTTTAGGTTGATGAGGAGGTTTCCAGTGGGAGCTTTAGCAGTGGTCAGTTTACAGTTTAAGTATAGAGTTTATTAGTTTAGTTTAAGTGTATAAGTGATATATTTTTATAGTCATATCTTTTGTAAGACTGTATTAATATATTGTGTACACTGAATTATCTGTTTTGAAACTATGATGAAACTCCATATTTTTATTAGTTTTAAGGTGATAAAATTGGATGTTTAAACAAGTAGTTATTGTAAAATAGTTACTCTCATGCATTTAATGTTACTATATATAAATTATTAATTAAACTTTCTTTTAAAACTGATTAAATCATTAATTTCCTGAAACGAAATAATACAAGTTGATGAAGGGTATAAATAAATGTATTATAAATCGCGACACATTCTTTTTTTAATAGAATATTTATAGTAAAATAATTTTAAAAAGTGCAAAAGTACCGTAACATTCATGTTAAATTCTTTTATGCAGTTTAGATACATGACATTGTATATGTCAAATCAATTCACTCGTGAAATATTATAATATATATCAAATTTCATGAAAATATTATCTTTTCCACTTGCTTCGTCTTATAAAATTAAAATTATATCATGTTAACACGATTAAAAAATATAAACGAGATATTAACTTCTACTAAATATAACTTGATTTAGTGTAAAATATTATGATATCCCACCAAAGAGGAATATGTTTTCCTTGTCATTTACATATATAAAACATAACTCCTTTTAGTGTCTTGAATTTTTTGTTTTTTCAAAAATTGTTAACTTTCCTTAAGCTAATAATTTCCTCTGAAGTTACACGCTACACTACTAAATTCAGTGGTAGACTAAAATGCAACATCGTAGTGGGCTTTTGCTCTTAGGTCTCCTACAAGTTCAAATTATTAATACTTTATTTAAGAACGATAATATGATACTCGTACTTGACCCACAAAATATAGGTCAAGTTGGTTCATCCAGCAATAATAGTATAATCTAAAAATATTGGTCACCCTACATTAGTATTAGCTCACAGGTCGAGCTGATCTATTTTTCTTGAGTAATTAAATATTTTTATTTTTATTTAACAAATAAATATTATATAATAAATTTGTAGCCAAAATTTAACTATCAATCCCACACTTCAAAAAATATGTATCAAACTACATATGCAAAGAGTTATGCAGACCAGTCCACCTCACTCGTCTTATGTCCGCACATTTTTTACTACAAGCAGGCTATCGCATGACCCATCTCGCATTCGCATTGTCATCCCTAATTTTTACTAACGCACTTATTAGTTGAAATTTCAATAATATTGACACTCTAATTTTTTTTCCCTGTGTAATTTTTTTCTTTTGTAAATAAAAAAATAACTAATTAATAAACTTCTTCAAAATATAAGTAAGTTATAATATATACTAGATTTAATTCATCAAAACATCATTGTCTCAAAATTTCAACTGGATACTCAAATTTTAAGTCATTCCAATTAGGTCATATTTTTAAAAATTTGTTTCAATTTGGTCATTTTTGTTAGAACATCATTGATAACATTAATAATGTGCCAAGTATCAACTTGTAATTTTTTTATTTTCTTAAAATTTGTTTTTTTTAACTTTGCTTTTTCTTAAAACAACAACTACCACATGTCAAATTAAGCTTCTGCCACGTGTCCGCTTGTGTTTTTTTTTTAAATTGCCACATCAATTTATGGTCTTGTCACGTGTTAATTATTTACGTAAGTATTAATTATTTATGTGAAAAATCTCAATTTGATCCCTTTATTTGTTATTTTTTCTCAATTTAATCCTAATTTCTTTTAAAACCAAAGTAATTTCACCCTTCCAAATTGAGACAAAGTTTAACTTATATATAAATATTATAATTATATTTTTATTGTAATAGATACTTTTAACCAAATTAAGTTTATTTAAATTTAAATTTTGCATTGAACTTTATTTAAAATATATTTTAATAATTTTTAGACAACTTTATAAATTCAAATATAAAAACATTTAAACTGTACATTTAAATTTTGTAATTGTGTTATAAAACTGATCTTTTAAGAAAAAAGTTAAAAAAAATTAAAAAAAAAATACGAGTTGACACATGATACACAATTAATGTTGTTAATGAAGTCCTAATGGAAAAGATCAAATTGGAACAAATTTTCAAGAATAAAACTCAATTGGGAGAACTTAAAATCTGATGACCCAATTGAGATTTTAGAAAAAAATACAAAATTCCGAAAGATTAAACCTATATATTATAATTTATCAAATGTCCTTAACATGCTATGATAAAAGAGAAAATAATTTAACAAGTACTTTCTTTAAAGGAAATGAGTTATACATAACATGTGCTTACGTTTCAATTGAATACATTCAATAATAGATTGAGACTCCTAGTTTCACTTCCTCTACAAGATGACAAGTTAAATGGATCATCACAATGAAGAATAATGGAGGAAAAAAAATTCCAAATGGAAAAGAGTAACCACAATACAATGTTGTTGGTTGTCAAGATTAAGACATTCTATCTTTTATAACATAAATCTTTCAAGAATGAGCAAAACTCTACTAACAAAGTAATCACATGGTCAAGTAAAACATTAAAATTGCGCAGAAGTAAATGTTGCATGAGGATGTGACAATCACAAAGGCCAAAGATCTCAGTTTTCATCATCAATGCAACACATTAACACACATTCTTCTCAAGATTATGACGTAAATATTGTACTTCCAATAAGGAAAATAATAGAATATGCTTTGTTTCTTCCATTGGTTCCCTCTATAGTATTTGGCTGAAGATTGCTATCAAAGGTTATGGCATTAAGTTGTACACATTAATGTTCTCTAGGTACATCCAATTGGGTACTTGTACACATTGTCATTATGGATACCATCAGACCATTCCATGAACTCCCACTGCAATTGAAGGCAACATCATAGTCGATAAAGATGAGAGGTGGATCCACTTACTCGACCACCTCGTCATGGGTTTGATAAAGGCTACGCATGCATTTGCGTGTGTGGAAAGTTACATGGAGTGGTATAAATATGTGTCACAAATAAATATTTCATGCGACGGAGGAAGATCGATTGACTAACATGTGATTTGACTGAGTGTGTAGTATATTTAGAAGGGTCACCCCAAGTACTTCAAAGGATGATTGACTGTGAACATATATATGAAGAAACTCTAGAATGGAAGGGAATCTAGACTACACTTTATCTAACCCGTGGTGTGACAAAAAAGGGAACAATTTATAGTAAACAACCAAATGTTTTACACAGAAGGCTATATATGTCGAGTAACTAGTATGTTATATTTATGTACTTTCGTTTTTCATGTATTAATTTTAGGACACTTGTTATAGAACTCAAATCCTTCTTAGTTATGGTTTTTTATTTAATGTGGCAATCATCGTTTGATTATTTTTGTCAACTTATTTTTTTCACTTCGGACAAAGGTGAAGTAAAAAGAAAGTATGACACAAATCACTGCTAGTTTTCAACGCAAATTTGTCCCAAGTCAATAATTAACACAATCCAACCCATATACAATATATAAGTTAATCATATGCAAGATCAACATAATGATGTGCAACTCCTAATAGTTGGAAAAATACTTGCAACCAACTAACATTGATGATGATCATAACTTAGCCTCTAGATAGCAGTACGTTGACCACAAAATATATAGTCAGCGTGGGACAACCATCTTGCAGTTCTATCTACACAAGTTCATAAAAATACATTTAAACTTCTGAAAGATATTACAAATTGTACAATCCAGAAGTTAAAATTCTTCTGTATATAGTGTTATTGCACAATCTGAAAGTCAAGTTCAAAATTGTAAACTAGAGAAAAACTTCTAAACAAAATGAGCAACTTATCTATCCAAACTTCCCTTCCTTCACAATTCTCACTTCACCACAAATCTTGTGACAATATTCACTCTACACTTCAAGCATCACCACCACAAACATGAAGTGTGTAAAAACACTAAACAAACCGCAACACAACATCAAAACCTACAATCCCCAGCTGCTGTCAAATTTAATACCACAAGGGCAGCCTTGGAGTTTTAAAATTTATAGGGGTGCACATGGTGATTATGTGGATGCAAAAAAAGAAATGCACAAGGAGGAATAGTATGTATCTCATTTCGTCCTAAAGATGTCAACTTTCGAGGTCTGGGTCATCAATAGATTATACTTTTACATCTCTATCACTAGTAGCAAAATACAAACAAAGAATATTAATATTTGACGTAATACATTATGCATAACATATTGGATATTCCTTTATATGTGTGTAGATGAAATATACATAAGTATTAACATAAGAGACTCATCGCATGTTAATTCACGAAATATCAATGTTCCATATGATATCAATCACATTATCAATATATTATTAACAGTCTTACTTTTTCTTTCCTTCTTTTCTACCTTGTGCCTATTATTTCAACAAAGTAAAACAAATAAAAATTAGATGTTATTAAAGTTGCTTACCAATTACAATAACCAGAAACTTTGCATTTTATTCACTTTTGATATGTAGTGACCTAAAACACGCAAGAACAAACCCCAATGATGCAACCAATGCCACCAGGTATCCGACTATGGTTCCGTAGCTAACAGAAATTGGCCATTCCTACAAATTAAGATGAAATATATAACTTAATGCTATGAAACAACAAATTAAATAACTATTTCATTCGTGTTGAAAATAAAAGAAAGAGACATAGGTTGAATCTCTAAAGTGTGTAAAGTACATAGGATTATGTATTTATGAATAAGAAAATAGAAAGAGATGGACTTAAGCTTGTTACATCTAACAATTCGAAAATCATTTAACCCAGTATTCAATCAATTTATACAACTATAACAATCTTAGAGGTTTTGGTTTGGTTAATAATCATGGTATCTTGAGAAAAATAGATGATAAGAACTTAAGGACTCACCTTGAAAAGCTAACTATTATAGGAATAAACCAAAAACTTAAATACTTTGCCAAACATATCATATTACTTGCATGGGACTTAGACATTCCATAATACCCAAATTTTATTGAAAAGCTACAATGTGCATTGTGTTGTACCTAGTTTCTAGATATGACCTTTCTTTTTCTTTTCTCTTTCCTCTCATCCATTGTATTTAAACTACTAATGTCATTATAAATATGATAGGATAAGCGAGGGGAATCAAGCTCCCAATTCATTTTTTATTATTTTGTATTCTTCTCAAGTTGGTATCAGAGCAAATTGATCCCACTGTACTTGTTTTGAGGTTGTCCATCCTCATCATTTGTTGTTTTCGTACGATGAACACCTAGTTTGGTTTATCTCATTGAAGTAACACATTACCATTGTGTTTTATTGTCATTCGTCATCTACTATCATTGACCACCTTTTCTCTGACGACCACCGGATTTGGTGTCTCGTTGCGTGACGTCCAACCCTCTTGGTCGCATCCTAACTATTTGCCACACACAGCTTCTTTGTTTGTTACAGCTTGGCATGTCCAAGCCACATGCCACCTTCCCCTCAATGGAGCAATTTCACATCTCCCTCAATAAGGCTTTCCGAATCTCCATGCCCATGTTTCGACCCCTATTTATGTTGTCTCAACCTTGCTTGAGAGCCATATCTCTCCTTTATCTCTCGAGATTCATCCTCTCTCATATTCCTGCTCCATCTATGTTTGTTGTCTTTTGCAATTGGCATTGGTTGTGGTATGCAGAAGCGATGTTGTTTCTAAATATTAGTGCTCATTGTACTTCGAAAGAGATTCAAGTTGTTTGTTGCATGTAGTTATTTATTTGTTATGCAAAATCCTCGTATTGATTATTGGAATGTTGTCATTCGCATTCCAAGGTACCTCAAAAAGGCTCCACCATCTACCGTTGAACCTGAGTATAGGGTAATTGGCATCTCCCACTTGTGAACTTATGAGAAGACTAAACACATAGAAACCAATTCTCATTTTATTTAGGAAAAAGAGGTTGTCCAAAGAAATGTGTACTGAGTCAGTCAAATCCAATAATCAACCTGTTGATGTGTTAACAAAATCCTCGAAAGGACCTAGGATTGAATTTATTTGTTTCAAGCTTGGGACATACAATTTCTATGCTCTTGCTTAAGGAGGGAGTGTTAGAAAAGGTCACCTTAAAAGAGTTCATTGAAAAGTTGATATGTGCTTTACCTATGCCTAGTTTCTAGATATGACCTTTTTTATTCCTCTCATCCATTGTATCTAAACTATCAATATCAATACAAATGTGAGAACCTAAAAGAGGGGAATCAAGCTCTCTAATTCATTTTCTATTCTTATGTATTCTTCAAATTCCTATCATAGCATCGTTCAAATGAGTTAGCATCTCAATGACTTCAACACTACAACACTTTAGTCAATGACACTTTCACTTGTTAGAACCCTAGGAGGGGTATCTCTTTCCAAGAAACTAACAACTAGATTGGCACCACCAATTGATTCACACCCAAGCACATTGGGAATCTATCTTCAAAAGCTAACTATTAAGGGAAAACCAAACAATCAGATACTGCACTGAGCATTTTATACTATTTATTGGACTATAAATAAACAAAAAAACAACACCAAACAAAAAAACAAATGAATTTGACTCAATATCTTAAATTACAATATTTCCACATTCTAGACTTAAGTATATTTACCTTCCTCACAGTAGTATAGGCAAATAGCCAAATCACAATAGTATTAAAAAAATGACAAAAAAGAAATGTTCTCAACGGGCTTGACAGTTGTTGTTGTCTCTCATGCTAATGAAAAATTTTCCACTCCCAAAACAAACCTTGAAGCAATGTTTTCAAAATCAGTGAGGTTTGCAACCACTTATATACCATAATTTAGTCATATCCCTAATTAATATGTGATCTCCAATATATCTCCTCACATTGAGGACTAGACATCTCAAGTGTGGAACTAGGTATTTGGGAATGGTTCAACAACATGATAATGAGTGACATGATAGGCCCAATAGATCTAGTACTAAGACTAACTTTGATACCATCTTAGGAAATGAACTTTAAATCTAACTCAATCTCACAAAAGTGACTTACAAGACACCCATTAACATTTTATACGCGGATCATAGCTTTAGTCGAAATGGGTTCTCCAATAAAATACAAACCGGATAAAATATTAATACTTATAATAAAAACAAGTGATGAGGTTGTGTATAGAGGCTTGTGAAATAACATGAATTTGGTAAGAATTGGTCTTCCTATTTGCTTAACAAAATGGTCAATGAATTTAAAGACAAAGGACTATAAAAAGAAGTCAATTACCTGCCATGGCCTCTCCCAGTCAAGTGGCATTGGCCAAGCCCCAAACCAAGCCCCAATAACTGCTCCATGAGCCGGTAAACAAATCAAGTACTCTATAGATCCATTAGGCCTAAAAATATTATAGAATAACAATAATGTAATTAAAAGTAAATAATTGAAGGACTAAACAAACCCAACACTATAAAAAAAAGTATTCAACATACAACATTAACTATATTCATCAAAATCCCAAAAAGAAACTTCATACAAGCAAACATGTTATGAATAAGAAATTATTAGCAAGAAGAAACCTACTTTGTTTGAGCAAAGATACGTCTCCACTCAGCCCAAGATGAACCAAGAACACATGATGCTGGAACTGTCTGAATAACATTAAATGTGAATTTATAAAGTACACATAAACATGGGACCATAATTTAAAAAATGTTTATCTCAACAAAGGTTGTAAATTTGCAATTCATTCACGGAAAAGGAAGAGGAATAATAAGTAACCTTTGAAAACTAATTTCAAAAAACTTGAAAATATAAATTTAGTGGGTCATAATAATTGATATGGTGTTTGTGTTGGGAATGGTATCAAAATGAAGTGGAAATGACCTTACAGGTCTATTATAGGAGGAACATAAGGGTTAAATTGTAATTAGTTGTAACTGCTAAGAAAAAATACAAGTCAGGCCATTATAAGACGCAAGTCTTATTCTCATAGTTTTGCCATTCCCACCCAAGTTTGATCATACCAAACAAGATACTTTTGGTTTGTCTAATAAAAGCTAATCAGTGTAAAACAAGTATTAGACAAAAGCAAAAGACGGTATTAGATCATGAACAAAGAACAAGTTGTTGACAAGATGCAAGTCAACCTTAAAGTAAAAACCACAAGATCAGACGAGCTCGCAATAGACGAATGTTAAACAAGGACAAGGGAGTGACAATAATGCATCAAAAGTAAGAAGCGCTAAATACCTATGTTTAAACTAGACGTCCATGCCATCAACAGACATATTGCTCTAATAGAAGATCTAATCAACAGAAGCAAGTCTTACAAGACAAATATACAAAAGACATGAATTGTCTCGTCCAAACACCATACATGTTCAAATTATATCTAAAGAGGGCATGGCTACGGACCCACAAAAGATTGAGGCAATTTTACAATGGCCTTTACCTAAGAATCTGAAAGCTAAGAGGATAAAACTCACTGACTTTTATTTTCAACATATGCTGGCTAGCTGTCATTCTTATCTAAGGTGAGATGATTTATGATTAGGAGAAACAAAAGAACAAGGGCTACAATCTGGAAACTTCTACAATTGCATTAAATGTATTGTACACGATCAAGAATAACAAGTAGCATCTGGCAAATGGATGGGATTTTCTTTACCTCGTAAAAGATTAAGCTGACGCCTAATGAGCAGAGACAAGTTCTTAAACAGATATGAAGTGAAAACCATCCAATTTTTAATTATTTTATAATAGAAATAACTAATAAGTTGAAGATTTCACAGATGGTGGCTTTTTTTCAAACAGTAAAAAAATAAAAGAATATCCAGACAAAATGCAAAGTATCACGAATAAAAAACGGGCTGAATAATATGAGACAAATTGATAGGAACTTCCATACTATTGAGTGTCTAATTCCTATATTGAGTAGTATGATATGTTTGGTGGAGTATTTAAGTGTTTGGTTCTTCCTCCCTTAATGGCTAGTTTTAAAGACTGGTTCCCCCAAATGTTTGGGTGCTTATCACAAGTCCAATCAAAAACACCAAAACAATCTCCAGCAAGCTGTAATTGTATGCTAGAAAACATAAATGAAATAGTCACTTACCGTGAATACCGACATCATGAGAGCCCAATTTATAGTCTTGGGAAGATACCTGTCTCAAGTAAAATTGCAAAGTCAAAACATGCTCCGGTTATTTGTGGTGATATTCAAAATAAAAAATGATAAGTTATGTTTAATTACATAATAGAAGAGGCAACAAATTAAAGAAAACACAACTTGTCTCGCTGTGAAGGAATAATAGTAATTACAATTAATCCTTTTTCTCATCAACAACGAACTCCATGTGGAGAGTTATGTTGGAAAAATAAAAACACTGTACTGTGAAGTAACTACTTTCACATACTGAAATTTAACGGGCGCCCCCAAAGCGATAGCTCCTAAAAAATTCAACAATGCTCCTGTAGATAAAAAAAAATTAGAATGAATAAAAACAAATTTTCATGAAGAAGATTTATTAATAAAATTAAATTAGGCTAAAACGCCATTTGAGTCCCTGAAAGTGTAATCTCCATATCACTTTAGTCCATTATTAAAAAAGTTGTGACTCATATAGAAATATTATCTTATGTGTAAGAACACAAGTAATTATGGAGATCTACTTAACATTTTCAAGTCTCATTTGAGTGTGCTTAATCTGAGAGACTGTGGTATAGAATTTCATTTTCAAGGACCAAAACAGTGTTTTACCCAGACAAACTTTAATCCTCGCCTTTAACAACTTACTATACTAAGCCTGAAGTTGAAAAATGCATCATTAAAAAAGGGAAAAAAGAACAAGTCTACTCACCTACAGGCACTCCTAGAACACCTCTGCCAACAGCTCTCAGGTACTGCAAAGAACAGAAATCACAAGAAAACACAACATAAAAACTTAGCATATCCCCAGAACTCGGAGAATTACTCTGTTTCTGAGAAATTAAGGAGCACGAATTACCGAGCATTGTCGGGGATTTTGTCGATATCGACTGTATAGAAGAATCACGATAGGGAGCTCTGCAATCTAAACGACGCCGTAGAATGAGAAAAAGTGAAAGAAACAAAAAAAAAATGAACGAAAATTTAACATAAAAAAACGAATTGAAAGTACCGAGATGAGGAAGAGCGTGAGAGAAGGATGAGAAACGAGGTCGATGGAGAAGACAGTGTTGGCAGCCCAAAATGCGAAGGCCAGGCCGAGAACGCACAACGCGTTTACTATAAAAGCCTCAGAAACTGAGATTGAAGGTGGCGCTTCCACGGTTGAGGCTCGCGACGCCGTCGTTTTCCCGCTGCTTTTCCGCCGATCCATTGAAGAAGATCTCCGCAAATTGAATTTTTGAATCGAATTGAAAGTGGAGGTTGAACCCCGGTTACTTATGGGCTCGGCCCAATCGCACAACGCTTCAGATATTGGGCTTCAAGGTGGGAAAGTGGGAGGATTTCCTTTGGGAGCTTCTCCCTGCACCTCCAAAGGGTTCTTCAGTACCTCCAAAAACTTTTTTAATTCCTGCTTTGCCCTTTACAGTAAAAGATAAAGATTAAAGAGTAAAATTTATCTCTCCTCCTACAGCTTCCACCTCCTGCACCCCGCCAATATTGAATCCCATTTGACCTAGTCTTGTGTGGCAGCAGTAATTCTCCACCTCTTGTCTCTTCTATTCGCGTAACAGTAACAAAAAATACTTTTTCTAACTATTACGAAACCAGGTACTTCCAACAGCGCCTCGACCACTTCAGTTTCTCGGAGCTACCAAGCCCTCTGATACCTCAGCTCCTCTACCAAACCCTCCCTCTCTCTCACCTTTCGCACCTCAATCCTTCTTTTCTCCAACGTGTCATGGTGGTTAGAAAATGTAGGAGGCGACAATGTGAAATGGAGGGACAATGGTTACGTGAAGATGCGTTCTGCACCTCCTTCTTCTTCTCCAGCAAGGTTCGTGAATGGCAAGTGCACGGAGGATGGTGGTGACCGGCGAACTGATAGTGGTGGGCTGTGCGCCTGCGAGAATCTGATCACGGTGGTGCGAAGTTGTTGATCCGGTGATGTGGCTGGTCAGAGTCGGGGCCGCAAAAAGGATCCACTCGCCGAGGTCGGAGAGGGAAGAACGGTGACCACCGCCGGCGATGGATTTGACAGTGCAAGGTCAGCAATTGGTAATAATTATATAGAGGAAATGCAATGCAATGGCAAAAAAGTGGAGAGGATAGTGAAAATGAGCGAAAAATCACGATGTTGAAATACGTTTCAGAATTTAACGAAACTGATTCACAAAAATAATCAAAAAAATTATAGAAACGGTTGCTGACATCCGTTTCACAATTTAACGAAACGAATTACATAATTCGTTTCATGATTTTTAGAAACGGATTCCGAAAGTCGTTTCCTACGTTTTTTATATGAAACGAAATACAAAATCCGTTTCATGATTTTTAGAAACGGATTTCTTGAAAATTGTGTTTTTTTATATGAAACGGATTACATAATCCGTTTCACAACTTCCATAAACGGATTTTGAGATCCGTTTTGTAATTCGGTTTTGTTAATTCTGACACGGATTTTGCATTTCGTTTCATGTATTTGGGAAACGGATTTTGGTATTCGTTTCGTGCACCTCCACTCCTATCTCGTTTGACCTCATGAAACCCCAACACTAGCATCCAGGGTCAGCCATCGTGCCTACCCCAGTTCGCTAGACTCATCGGCGGCGGCACTAGTCGCCACCGGAAAACACTGTCGATGTTTTCGCCGTACCTCTTCCTTTTTTCAGATTTTCAAATCGTGAAAACAGGGCATTGCAACCACAGTCGTTGTCATTGCGATTCACCTGCGCATAGTTGCACGTGTTTCTCTACTACCCTTTAAGTTCACAACAAATCAAAGACAGAGGGCTCTATTACGTCTCCATCACAATGTGTCTCGATGCCACACTTTTCGTTGGTTATCAAATCAATTCTCGTGTGTATAATACATTTCAGAAGAAAACACACACTCATTAAAACAAAAAAAAAAACAATGAAACGGAAGTTGAAATCCGTTTCTGGTTTTTGTGAAACGGATTTGCGACATCCGTTTCAAAAAAAAACGAGAAAAAAAGCTAAAACGGATCTTAAGATCCGTTTCTCAATTTTGTGAAACGGAATTGATGAGGCTTTGAGGTTGAGCCCTTGCGTAGGTGCAATTCCTTCACCGCCACTTATCCCCCTCCTTTCTTCACAACCCATTAAACAGGCTTCCATCTTTGGTAGCAGGTTTTTGTTTGATGCACTGCCAGGGTTCTGCATTCCAGCTAGAATTCAAGGCGAGGATGGGAGCCATGGTGTTGGTCCAGGCAAGACATCATCTTCTTCTCCTAATTCTCATCATCGACCACAAACGTGAACTACACAATGCACACATCACCTATGTCTTCTACAAATATCATGAACACACCATCCCCTCAGCCGCAAACCCAACAACAACAAACCCCGGTGCAGCAGCAACAGCAGCAACGCCAGAAACTTCTGCAGCAGTTACGTCAACAACAGCAGCACCGAATGCTTGCTCAGCATCAACAGCCGCGGCAAATACTTTGAAGGCTGTTCGGGCGAAGGCGGCGAAGAGCCAGGCGGCAAGGACTGGACAGTAGCGGCTGCGGTCAAGGGTGGTGCCGCAGGCATGGTTGACGCTGCCGGAGAGCTCGTTGGATAGGCCCATGCGGCAGAGAAAATAAGGCCTCTCATAGAGGAAGTGATGCATGACTGCATTTTCTTTGGCTTTGGAGGATTGGAAGTTCTTCTAGTTCTTGTAAGAAGTGGAAATGGTGTACCAGGAAAAATAGTTGGCTCTATCATGATGTGAGGAGGTTCAAAGTTGGATCTGAAAAGTGAGCCTTTCTTCCCCCAGAAGTGTAAGACTGTGTAATGGGGACTAATGTCGGGAAGAAGATGATGAAGGAAGCATAAAAGAGAGAAAGGGTCTCAGAAAAGAGTAAACCCAATCTCCATAATGGTGGTTTTATATATAAAAATGTGAGGTGTGGGCTGCCGTGAAATATAAAAATGTGATGCTATGAGAGATGCATGCATAGGTGTACAAGAGAAGAGAAAAAGAGTGTTTGCATGGATGCGTGGTGTGTGCTGCGAGAGAGAAAAACGAGTGTGTACTGTGCATGTGTGTGTATACGTGAGAAGTTTTTGGTGTGAGTGTAGTTTGATGTGTTAGTAGTGAGTGAAATGTTGTGTGCACTGTGAACGTGAGTGAGTGAGAACAATGTGAGCGTGAGTGTTTTGTGCGTGAATTAGGTGAGTGAGTGATGAGTGATTTAGGAAGGTGAGTGAATAGTGAGTGAAAAGGGTGAGTAAAGTGAGGTAGGAGAATGGAGTGTGGGTCCCACTATTGTCTGGGAGGACAAAATGGTCATATTTAGGGGTACAGGAGAAACTTTGGGGGTGGAGGGAGAACCCCCCTTTCCTTTTACATCCACATGCTTTCTCGCTGCACTCCCACACATGTTAAAGTCCTTCTTTGTCCTTGTTATAGGAAGGTCTTGCCGAAAAGCTTGAGAACATTGTAGATATTCGGGAAAAATATCATTGGAAACGATTCTAAATAAGAATCCAAAAGTCATTATTTTTGAAAAAAAAAAATTACTTTTAGATTTTACAATTTAAAAATGAATTATAAATCTATAAGCCATTTTTTTAAGTCTATTATGGATATATTGATATTTATATTGCTGATAGAAAAATAAGTGATTATAAAATTTTAGTTTGGATTACAAGATTAGGAAATATTTTAAAAAAACTTTTGAATTGTATATTTTAAAATAGATTTTCAGTCTTTTAAAGTTATTTGTAGATTGCAAAATTTAAAACAAATTATACAATCCTATAGTTATTTTCCGTTACAACAATCTAAGAAATTATAAGAATATATAATTTGAAGAAGGAACAATCAATACAAAATAGAGTGAAAAGAAAAAATATAATTACGAATGTGCAAAATTAAATTTATTTTTTACAAACCATGAGGTGCAAACAAAAATCCCAAAGTGAGCATTTCTATTTGCACACTTTCTTTAAGTCTGAATATGTTCAAACAATAATTTCGACATTTCAAAATACAAAGAAGTGTATTAAAATATTGAAACAATATAAAAGTTGAATAAAAAGTTGTCTTGTTTAAATTAAAGCGCGGAAAAACACAACTGAAGATAAGTTATTCAGGTTTGAAAAACAAAAACATAAAATATTTAAAAGATAAAAATAAAAATAAAATAAAAAAGCCAGAAATGTTTTGTATGTTAAACTTTCTTTCTAATGTCAAGGTGTGGAGAAAGTCTTCTCTTTTTTCGGACATTTGCATTTTATTCTATTTATTCTTTTGTTTTTGTTTTTTATGAGTGTTGACAATTTATTTTTATCCAATATAATTTGTTTACTGATCATTAGTGTTTTATAATAAAGTAAATACTTAAAAAAGAAAATTAATTTATATTTTGATATTTTGCAAACTAATATATTTTAATACATTGTTATTTTGAATAAAGCAATATATGTTCTCAAACAAACTTAAAAACATGGTTTGAAAGATCAAGATCACCATTTTTTAGGTTGGCTTTACTAACAACAAATATCATCCTTCATTATTTTTATAGTCATGTCTTTGCTAGGGCTATGTTGGTGTGTATGTGTATGTTTATGATTATCACTTGTCTTTGCTATAATATACCCATTGGTGTGTATGTTGCTGATATTAAATAAACAAAAAACTTGATAACCAAGATTAATAGGCTTAAATCCAAGCTTGTCTCTTATGTTGGAAATCCTATTTTATTATACTAATTTTGTAGTTTTGTAGTTTTGAATAAGGCTTAAAGTAATTATATTAAGGGTTAAATATGTTTTTGGTCCCTCAAGTTTGAGTGAAATTTGGGTTTAGTCCCTCATCAAAACTTTTGACCAATTTAGTCATTCATCTTCCAAAATGCGTGAATTTAGTCCTTTTAACCAAATTTTGTTAAGTTTATCTGACATTTCAAGCGCATTTCATGATAGTATTTAAATTATTTATACTGTTTGACACATTTTTGCTTCAATGTTAACTTAAATACTATCATGAAATGCGCT
>Ga0209589_1006356_pt1 | contig 19584 bp, 6 predicted proteins | sample CowpeawhiteBW_FD_187525 | JGI IMG/M metagenome (GOLD analysis project Ga0209589, IMG submission 187525) | Root nodule microbial communities of legume samples collected from California USA - Cow pea white BW (SPAdes) (version 2) | ecosystem: Host-associated > Plants > Roots > Nodule | place: USA... | reverse complement strand
TATAAAAAAAGAAAATAAAAAAAAAAAGACTTTAATCCCACATGTGATCACCTCATAAAACTTATTGAGAAAAAAGAATCATATTGTCTACTTTAAATAATACAAGGTTCAATTAAGTTCAAACAAAAAAAATAATAATAAATAAATAATAACATAAATTTAAGGATCAAGTGATATTTTCACAATTTAATTTCATTTCATCACACTGTCTATGTCATGTAATTAACTTGTTTCAGTTTCTATTTTTCTCTTGAATAATAGTTCTGTTGTATTAATTTGCATGATTGTGTAAGTAAATAAGTTAATGTATTTGAAGTAATTAATCTGGTTTAGTACGTACCGTCCCGGGAGTAACATGCCCTAGAAACACCCGTTTACATTGGACAAACAAGATCGCAAACACGTTGCATTTAATTAGATCGTAATTTAAATTTGAACTAGTATTCACAAGCTTGTCTTCAATAATTAATTCCAAAATTTCTACAATTAAAACAATTTATAGATCCACTTAATAGTCCTTCAAGAACAGTTGATCTTAATCAATTAATTACCATTTATGTGAAAAATGATACTCAGAACCCTATCTTCAAATGGAAATGGATTGTTACCATATTAAATTTTCACAGAGGAACACGATGTGAAGTTTCTGTATCTTTTCTTCAAATGGAAATGTACTCTCTCATATTATTTTTTTTTACAAGGTCGTATATTTTTTTCTTAAATAGTACGTAAAATCTAATCATTAATTTGTACAAAGAATATATCTGATGAAATATATAAATATTTTCTTACAATTTAACTGAAAATATAAAAATTAAAAACAGTTCACTTTTCAAATTTTTAACATGAAAAATAAATGCATTTTCATCTTCGTGCAATGCTTTTGATATCTGTAAACTACTTCAATAATAAAAATATGAAACCCATACGATAAAAATATAAATACAGGGTTTAATCTTAAATATTAATATATTTAGATGACCTCGCTAAGTCACTACATTTAAGATAATTTGTTTTTAAAAAAATAATTTTATCCTTAAAAATATCTCACAATTTTTTTTTTTTAAAAAAGCGTATTTAAATTATTTTTAGTTTCAATTCATAAATGACCTGAAAGTGTTAAACTTACCAAAATAGTACCGTTCTTTTTCTTAGAAATTGATCATGACAAGTTAGGTGCATGGTAACGTACGGTAGGGTCGTGGTGCATTGTTCATCTCTCACTAATAATTCAAACACGATTCAATTTCGTCTTCAACAATTTTTTCCCTTATTCATATTTTTGCACGTTTTCAAAATTAAAAAATACTTTCATTTATATATATATATATATATATATATATATATATATATATATATATATATATATATTTATTTATTTATATATCCTCATCACCTTACACTAAGTTATTTAAAGAGCCAACGAACTAACTTACTTTATAGGCCAATAAATTTAAACTAATTAATACTGCAATACTTAGTTTTTTTTTTCTTTATTGAGGGTGAGGGTGCTTATTTTACAATGTACTAGCATTGCTCCATTTATACATGCATTAAATAAAGTCTTTTATTAATTTCCAAATATATATTTATAGAGAGTTTTGTAATTGCCACACATGTTGTTAATTAAAGAGTTAAACATACATGGAAAAAATCACATGGGCAAATAATTTGTAAAAAATTAATTTTTATATTCTTATTACTGTTTTTCTATTGAAAGAAAAAGAAAATATAAAATTTAGAATAGGTTTGATCTGATGGCCAACTCAAAAAATCTATAAAATGAGTAAGATATTTTTTTTTTCGCTTTTATTAATGTTTACTAATATTTATGGGCATGGTGACGAGTTATCATGATGTTGCATGGATGGTTACCTGGGGAATACGAAGGGATAATATCTGACATGTATCCAATATGACAAATGTGCATGGGCTTTAATTTCATACACATAAATTTTATCTTCCCCATCTCTATTTTTTTATATAAAAAATTATTATTCCTTTTAGATATTAAAATTGATTATAATTTTGTTAACCAATCACTTAATTAATTCTGACTCATTGGTTAAAATAATATTCTTTTTGTAATTTATACTTTATTCAAAACATGATGTATTATTAATTAAGTTTTGCATTGATAAAGTAAGTTCTTCTAATAACCCAACCATCATATATACAGAATAGAGAGTATAGAATAACATTATGATAATTAATAAGATTACTTAAGTTTCAAAATTAGAAATTAATCAAATTCAATTAATAGAACATAGGTTATTATTTTTATAAAATGTGAAAATTAATTTGATGAGTAATTAAAAGGGTATAATTAATGGTTAACCACGCAAGTTGGGTCTCGTCTGGTGACAGCTCCGACCCGACCGGCAGGACTTGGGTCCTCGTTTCGTGAGTTTCCACCTCATTGCGCGCTTCAGTCGCTCTACGTTTTGAATTGGTGAGAACCGATGCTTTTATTAAAACACATCAATGGTTGGTTTCAAGAAATTGTGAGAGTGTGGTGGACTTTAAATAAAAGTTTAAATCGTTGAAGTTAATATTTCCATAACAGATTAATATTCTTTTATGCTAAGGGATCCCACATCACTTAACCTTTCAATAAAATGAAAATAATTTACATTATATAACATATTTTAACTCAAATATAGATCTCAAAACATTGTTTAACAAGTTTGAAAAGATTAACATTATTAGGTTCAACATAAATTATATTTATTTATTTTTAAATTTAGAGAATAAAATGTGTCAAAATTTAGAACATAGATGAATTTCAATCTTACGTTTAAGTTTATGAATTAAAAATATATTTAACCAAAAAAATCTTATTTAGCCTTAAATTTGGATTTTTTTAAAATTTGTGTATTATCTTTTAGGTGAAACTAAAATCATTCGCAAAATTTAGGCTTTTTTACTATAGCATGGTGAATTTGGAGAAGTTATTATGAAAAATTATAACTTTCATGAATTCAAAACTATATAGTTGGTTTCCTTTCTACATAAGCTCATACTTTTAAAATGTAGGTTGTTTGTCTAATAATACACTTGAGACATCTATTCCAAATTACTACGTGAATGGAATTGATTTAAAGTGACGTTGGAATCTCTGTGTTAAAAGCTGCTTGAATTTTCAAGAGGGATAAAACTGAAAAATAAAGTGCACACCTTTTACAATTGCATCGTCGTTAAGGTGCATAGAAAAATTGAGGGAGAACAACCTCGATTGCTATTGTTGGTTCAGAGATTGTAAAAATCAATTGCAATGGCATATTTTATTGATAAAAGGGCTAAATCTTTCACACACTTGGACTTTGTAAAAAACTTAATGTGATTTGAAAGTATTTGGGTCAATGAAAGACTTTTTTTTTTTTGGTAACTAGGTCTTCATTCGTGCATATGCATGGGTCTTTTCTTTCTTTTTTTTACTTAGAGATGTTATTTATTTATAATAATTGAGTATATTAAATTTGGTTTTTAGGTAGGTTTATTATTTAATAATATTTTATTATTTGTAGAAAGCAAAATATCCTTGCAATAGGTTCAGTTTGCAATATCTGAAAACAAAACTTGGGGTTTTGTAAAAGCTAAGTTATCAAATCTAATAAATGTTTTTTCTCAAAATACGTTTGAAGAGTTTATTGTTCTGGCATTCTAGTTTGATTGCAACAAACGCATTCTTATTCTGAAAAACATAGATGTTGGGTTTGTATTCATGGTCTTCTGAGAGGGTATTGACGACCAAAAATGATTTATTTTATAGAATGTGGTATTGACACACCTTTATTTTAAGATGATTTTGTTTTTCATACTCATCTAATTAATATAATCTTAAACTCATTTAATCAATATATGAAATGATTTGTGTAATATTTTTACTTTATACTCATTTAATTAGTGTATAAACAAATTCATTTATTATGTATTGCAAGACTTTTATAATGATTTTTGTTATACTCATTTAGTCGATGTGTGAACAAACTCGTTTAATATATATATATATATATATATATATATATATATATATATATATATATATATATAGATTTTTGTTATATTTATCTCGTTGTTAGGCTAATCTTAATCATTGTACTTATAACATATATTACATTTTATTATTTTAAAAAAATAAGGCAAGTAAACATGTAATTTTACTGGTATACTACAAACTAAATAAGCAAACTCGCATAAAATATCAGATAACTATATCAGGTTAGACGCATCTAATATCTAATGATAAGTAAATATATTATTGATTCCAAAATTCTAAAATAACACTAGTGCATGTTGGTATAGATGACAACCTTTGTCATTGTAGTTTTGTTAAATATTTTTTATATGAATAATATTTATTAAAAACATTAATTTTTGAAATCAATTTTTGTATTCTCATAATTTTTCTCTAAGTATTTTTAATTTCTTTTGAAAACTATTTTATAACCCTTTCTTTTTTTAATTAGGTTTTATGACATCCCATTTAAATAGATTAAATCTACTAAATTAAACATCGCATAATTATAGTAATAAAAGAGCAATCAGGGGGACGAGATGCATAAAGATTCACTATTACACTCATCCAATAAGGGTACTGGAAATTTCTAGGGCATACAAAACATAATGCCATAAGCTAAACATGAATCTAAAAATTAACTATTTTGCAAAAGAAACTGTTCATACAGCAGGGGATTACAATGGCATTAGAGCCTTAAAACTGCTACTAAGAGCTACACACAACAGGCCATCTAAATTGCACCGCTGCCACCGTCATGTCTACCTTCAACATTTCCTCCATCTACTCCTACTAACAAGGTGATCATCGCAAAAGAGAAAGCAAGACAAGAACATTCACGAGACATGAAAGGGTAAGCTAGTGAAAGATGAATTTGACATATTATAGCAAACAGATAATTAAAACAGTTCTCAAGCATGCATCAAAGTAGGCACCAATTCATGTTAGGGCAACCAAGCACGAAACTATGACTCAATTATCCGGATACATATACTAAGATCAGATTCATTGGACGCTTGCACTTGTGGTGGCCTCTACTGCTCTGTAGAGCCATTGCCAATGGGTTTCACCCTACCACACACAAGGTTAGCCTTTAAGCGTCTAAGGCCATTATCCTGCCAAAGACTAGGGCCTCCCACTACTCTCACCACTTGGGTCAGTTTGCTCTACATGAGACTCACTGACACTTTAGAGTTTCAGGATGTGATCCTTACTTGAATCCTTATCTTAATATATACACTACACACCACCATGAGATCTCCCCACGAGACTCATGGAATTACGCCTATCTCACAATCAGAATCATGTTTCTCATACCATTCCCACCTCATTTATTTCATTCATCCAATTCTCATGTTAAAACACCACCAATCCACAAATCCATGATCAATCACATACCAAGCATGCCAATTTCGTTCATAGAATTCAAACAACCAAACATATTCACATACATCTTGTTTAGGAAGAGTAATCTAGACAAGACATGCAACAAATCATCCAACCAGTCAAGAAAACAGTGTCAACACGCACCACTGCACTAGCCTCGCTCAAGCTAGAGCCCTCGCTCAGGCGAGGGAAGTTGCCTCGCTTAAGTTGTAGGCTCTCGCTTAGGCGAGACTGCAACAGTGGCCCCTGGGAGATCTCACGAGCTCTCGCCTGAACGAGACAGGGTGTCGCTTAAAACGTGAACTGACCGCCTGGGCGAGTGCTCGAGGCAAAATCTTGGGCGAGCTCCTGCTATTCTCGCCTAGGCGAGACAAGCTCACTTGGGTAGATTATCAGTTCTCCCCCACTGTTCCACACATGCAACCCAGAAACAATCCAACCAAACATATTATTTTTTATCTCACCCGAGCACAAACATTTCCCAAATCATTTATGCAACAACAGAAGTGAAAACAAGCACCTACAGCAAAAGACGAAAAATCTAGCTTCCCTTACCTATATTAAGGGCAACTAAAGCAAATGGGTCCGAAACTAAGGAGCACCACAACTCCCAGAACTAAGTAGTGCTAAAACATGGAAAACAAGGACAAAACGAGAGCAGATGGTTAAACCCTAACCAAACCGACGTACCCCAAAAGGTGTAGAGGGACAAACTGACTAGGAATCATGAGAATCACTTACTTGGGGTTGGGGTGGACTTAGTTAGCTTGAAGATGTGAGTATTCCTTTGTGCCTTAGCAAAGCTCTTTTCTAGAGTCAATAGTGTTTGAGGGAGGGAGACAGGTTTCTGAAAAGGAGACAAGTGTAGAATGAGTGAGCTGGAAGGGGATATTGGGGTCCCTTGATGGGCTGGTCTTGGGCCTACGAAAAGGCTAGGCCCAACTCTTAGGAACAAAAAAAGGGGCTTACAGGTTTTGTTTTCAAATTTAAGTTTGAAAAATAATCCCAGAACTTGCAATCATATTAGACGGGACTCGATTTCTTTTTAGAGTTAAATATGTTTTTGGTCCCTGAACTTTCAATAAATTTTGGAATTAGTCCATTTTAGAACATTTGACTAATTTATACATTAATCTTTCGAAACATGTAGATTTAGTCATTTTAATCAAATTTTATTAAGTTTATTTGACATTTCAAACGCGTTTCATAATAGTATTTCAAAAAATGATTAAAAAGACTAAATTCACGTATTTTAAGAGATGAAGGATTAAATTGATCAAAAGTTTTGAAATTGACTAATTTAGAATTCATTGAAAGTTAAAGAACCAAAAACATATTTAACCATTCTTTTATATCTTTCTTGATTTAAGAATTAACCTGAAATATTTAAAGAAATCTAGAATTTATTTTTTGAAATTAATTAAATTTATATTGAATTTAAACTTTAAAGCTTAACCCGTGTGTAGGTATTAGGATGTTCATATTAATGATATAACCAAAAATAGGTGCAATTTTTTATTTTGCGCCTGAAATATTTTTTTTTACATCTCATTATTATAATATAATTTAATAAATTATTTGGTTCAAAGGAGTAAAAAGAAAAGGAACAAAAATAAGGGAGGGAAAAAAATAAAAATGAAAAATTACTAATTTAACCAAATAATTAGCCCATTTTTTTAAAATTAACAAGTAACTAAAAAATATAATCAGTTGATTAATAGATATTTATATTAATTGTTTTCAGCTATAAAAATAAAATAACTATTGCCTTATTAACCCCGCATTAATTTATATTTATATATAAAGAATGATTAACAGATTGTATTAAACAAATTTATATTTTTAAACAAATTTACATCTGCTAAAAAATGTTAGATGCAATTAATTTGGGCTTCTACGAAAAAATAAAGCCTACTTAACAAGCCCATTCGAAAAAAGAAACCCAAAAAATACGACAATTCCATTATCACCCCTCTACATTGCTATTTTCCCAACCTACCCCTACTTCTTCACACTTCACTGCTTCATCGTACATCCTCCATAGCAGAACCACCAAAACCCTAAACCCCAAAATGCGAGTCTTCGCTTGTCGAGCCTCCAACTTCTTCAAGCGCAATCTCGATAATTTCCCGTACAACCCTAATTTCAATTTCTTCCGAGAATTCGCGCAATCCACCGCAATCCCCAAAAAGCAACTTAGGGTTCGTGACCATGGCTACGACAACTACATGGAAGTGGAGAAGAAAACGCGCAAGGTCCTCAAATTTCAGAGCATCATCCTCCCCGAGCCCACCCAATCGCTCCCAATCTCGCGCCTCGAAACCCTTGTGCGCCGCTTCGGTTTCACGCGCCACGAGGCTGGTGCGTTCGTCCTCAAGTTCCCGCACGTCTTCGAAATCTTTGAGCACCCCGTCCAGCGCATTCTCTTCTGCCGCCTCACCCGCAAAGCCATTCTCCAGATCCAGCAGGAGCGCCAAGCGCTCGCGGAGCAGATTCCACGCGCCGTCACTCGGCTTCGGAAGCTTCTGCTGATGACGAACGAAGGCAGGCTCCGCCTCGAGCACGTGCGCATCGCACGCTCCGCCTTCGGGCTTCCCGACGACTTCGAAAACTCGGTGGTTCTGAGGTACCCTCAGTTTTTCCGTTTGATTGATGCAAAGGAAACTAGGATGAAGTACATTGAGGTTGTGGATCGGGACCCTAGGTTAGCAACTTGCGCGATTGAGGAGGTTAGGGAGAGGGAGTATAGACAGAGAGGTGGTGATGCTGAGGATATTAGGTTTTCTTTTATCATTGATTTTCCACCTGGTTTTAAGATAGGTAAGTATTTTAGGATTGCAATGTGGAAGTGGCAGAGGCTTCCTTATTGGTCCCCATATGAGAATGTTTGTGGGTATGATTTGAGGTCCATTGAGGCCCAGAAGAGGATGGAGAAGAGAGCTGTTGCCACCATTCATGAATTGTTGTCGTTGACTGTGGAGAAGAAGATTACATTGGAGCGGATCGCACATTTCCGGATGGCGATGAACCTGCCCAAGAGGTTGAAGGATTTCCTGCTCCAGCACCAAGGTATTTTCTATGTCTCCACCAGGGGGAATCAGGGGAAGCTTCACACTGTATTCCTTAGGGAAGCGTATAGGAAAGGCGAGCTGATTGAGCCGAATGAGTTGTATTTGGCACGGAGGAAGCTAGCTGAGCTTGTGCTCTTGAGTCCACGGAAAGCCAAGGTTGATAAGGAGTTGGTTGGGTACAGGAGAAGCAGGTTAGAGGACGAAATGGGGCAGGTAACGAGGACGTATGTGGAGGATGCTTGTGAAGATTTTAAGGGGGAAGATGGTGTGGGGCTGGATAAGGATGCAGAGGATGATTTGACGTCAGATATAGGTTCTGATGTTGATTTGGGAGATGAGGGTAATGATTTTGTGGATAGTGCATCACTGCAAAGGACATCATAGCTGAGTATTTGGGAACCTATTTGACCTACATTTCCTTCAATTTTGCAATTGAGAAAAATCTCTTCATACAGTTCTGAATTCTTAAATTTTGAATTCTAACTTCCGAAATTTTGGAGTAATAGAAAATGAGGAGTTAAGATTCTTGTTTTTTCTGCATCTTAACTGAAGTAATATGATTTGTGGTGATTAACCCAGCTTGATCTATAGTGATTTAGTCCGACCTACTGGTATTATGAAAAGTGTGGACTCTCCTGTAATGAAGGAGGGGAGCAATACTGGTCCTATGTGAAACTGGCTCTTTCTGAAGGTTTTATTGAGGTCGGGATTTGATGCGACTGAGATCTTCAGCCGAGCTCTTCCTGGAGGTTGGATTGAATTGTCTTATTTATGGAGAGGAATTGGCCTTGGAGGTAGAGAGAAGGTATCCATGTCATCATCAACTCACCTTTCACAGTATATACCTGTACATATAGATTTTCTTTTATAGGTGGAAACACCAATAAATCAAAGAAATAACAGCTTTAACCTTGAGACATCATGTTAGAAAATCAAGTGCCCCACTCTGATGGATGTTCAATGAGGCGTGTAGCAACTCATCTGCATTTGGATAAATACCAGTCATTTACAGTACCTTCTGAATTTTGGTATTAATTTTACTACTTCTAGGCAGAGGTGTATTCAAGAAGAGGTGTATTCAAGAAGCTGACAATGGATAGCTGTGGTGTACTTAACGAATGGTCTGCACTATATTTGTTTTGCAGGATTCACCAAAACAAAATCTTCTAGTTTCCTGCGGTGAAATAGAAGATCAAACCAAAAAATTCCATAACTACCAAGTTCCTCAAACAGATTTATAAACCCAAACCATTTTTTTCATAAAACAAATTCTTTGACCAGTTGGTTAGCCAGTTTATATTGTAATCACAAATGAGTTTGAAATTGAAACTTAGCCATCAAATCTATGCATGAGCTCTAGCCTTTACATCTCTTCATGTCTGTGTTGACTGGCTGTTCCTAAGAATGACAATCCCCAACCCATATCAAACATCTGTCATAGGATATAGGAGATCGTTGAAGAGGGAAGGAAAATCTTTAACGGTCCTCTTTTCAAATCCTTCCTCAATCACAAGGGAAGTTTCTTTGAGTTGTTCTCTCTCTCTCTCTCTCTCTCTCTCTCTCTCTCTCAGCAGAATTCATCATAAATAAGATCGTCCCCGATAAAACTTGTATAGTTAAGACTGTAATGTAACCATATTCTCTCTCTGGTTTATCACTGAAACCAAATCCTATCCAGCTGCGTGCCAGTCAAATGTTTAAGAAAATTAATATATTAGTAAGTAAAAAACAGATGTACACCAAATAAGACTGAATTAAATTCTAACACTAGGAAGGCTTTCATTTCAATTGATTTAAAATGTCTAGTCTCATTGTCTGAAAGTAGTCGAGGTTTATGGAAGTCTGTGGTTTGATTCTCTTTCAATATTGTGCTTAATATTGCATTATACGAACTGTGTTGATTATTGTTTCTTCTACTGCCTATAATCTACCACAAGTGCGATATTCTAAACTTTACGTGCTGCTTTGAGTTCATAGAACACTAAGACTCCGGAGGATGATGACAAGTGCTAACGTAAAGAAAGTTATAAATGAGAAATTTCTATCACCATTTTTTCCCCTGTTAGGATCTCTACAAATATTGTGGTCCATGTTTGTCTCCGTATGATTGACCGCAAATTAAACCTATTCTTCTCTGTTAGGTACTTTCATTCAGGGAAGAGTTCGAGATCCCTGTTGTGAAAGGTGTTTGGTATACGGATGCTGAATTAAATATTTTTGGATTGTTGGTGTTGGTTCAGTACATTTTTTGCCAGTTACTTGGTTTAATCATTGCTTGCTGAAATTCACACCGCGAATTCACCTTTACATCTAAGGCATCCGATGTAGATTATGGAGATTTGGCCGAGTCCACTTCTCGTATTAAATTTCCAGGAGTGGTCCCCCATTTGGTAATCATTTCTTTGTTTATTGAATAATTCATCAATTCCATAAAGCTTTTATAAGGTGCCAGAACTGAACCTAATCACCACCCACTGTGGTGGCTTGCTTCATTCTGCTTGCATATATGCATTCATAACATGAATCACGTTAAGTGTGGAATTAACTGTTAGATAAAAAACAAAAGTATACTGTTTTTTCGCATTGTAATTATATTTATTGTTGCTTTTATATATGCTTATGTATCTACAAATTATTTGCAGCTAACAATTTGTATTACAAAATGCCTTCCAGTTTGGAAACCCAAACAATCATGAAATGTAAAAATTTGAACAGGTGTTTATGAGGATTATTCAGACTAAGGCTTTCAAGATCTAGGATGTTGTTTGTCTGACAATGCTAGGACGCAGTTCTGAGACGTGCAGTTTAAACCAATGCAGAACAGGTTTTAAACCGATTTTAAACCGGTTCGCATCTTTTTCTTGTTCTAATTTAGATTCAATCACTTAGTATATTCTCTGAACTAGTTCTCACTAACACCAAACCAGTTTGTCTGAAATAAAACTTGTTGGGTTCTCTAGTCGAAAAGCATCTCCTGGTTTGGTTTGGTTTAGTAATGCATTTCTAAATTAATTTCCTGGAAATCACCATCAGTCTCATGGCCAGAATGACTCTACTGATCCTCCGAGCTGTTTTAAGTTAGAAACTTTAACAATGTAATGCACTCTTTTAATTGCTTTGTTTCTTGTTGAATACAATTGAAAATTACAAAAAAAAAAATAGTTTCCACATTTTATTTAATTAATGATCTCTACTCGTGATTTTGTAACTCTTTTGTGAATGTCAATAAATAATTAAGATTGTAATAGAAAAAAAATGTGATAGTGTGTTGTTAGCTCTAGTCTTTTTAAATTCATGGATTTACTTGTCAACCAAAGGAACATCTCAATGAAGATATCTGAATGCATGTTATCCATCATGAAGACCCGATTTGAAGGTCCTGTGATGATAACATGCTGTAGTACCTAGCCGAGAACCCTTAACAAAGGATCAGGATCACTGGATTGTGCTGTGTTCAGTGATACATATCTAAAACCTTAATGTTAAAATTAATTGTGGCAGCATTTCTTTTAAAGTCCCAATGCAAAAGAAAGAAAGAAAAGAAATGAATGATATAATTAAGAGAGTGGAAGAGAGAGATGAAGAAAGATGAAGGGAATGTATAAAGAATGCAAAAGTATGGTGCTACTATATCAAAACCCTTATTATCAGGCATTAGCAGTGAGGATATAAGTTGATTAAATTTAACAATCAGTTGATTTTGCAGGTATTTTTGGCAAAGGAATTATGGATCAACAAAGGTCCAATTCAATTCAGTGCAGTTTTTGTAAATGTCTAAAACGTGAAAATCTGACAACCCGTTAAGTATAATTTCTTCATGCACTCAAACCTCTAACTAAGTGTTACCAAGTACATGCCATTTTCATCGAGAAAAAAACACAATTTTGATTTGTATATAAATAGATGTTCTGCGACGTGAAGAGTGAAGAATAATTTCTAGGGTTACAAGTAATAAAAAAAATTAAATATATTTTTGGTCATTTAATTTTTAATAAAATTTGAAATTAGTTTTTTTTTTTTGAAATTTTGAATCAATTTAATCATCCATTTTTTAAAATGTGTAAATTTAGTTATTTTAAATGAATTTTGTGATGTTTATTTAATATTTCAAAAATGTTTCTTAGATAATATTGAAGCAAGAATGTGTGAAACTATGTAAACAGTTCAAATATTATTATTAAAGAAAAATTAATTTTAATTTTTACCAAAATTTAAGACATTAAAAATATATTTAAAAAAAAAGATTCATAGGACAATGAAAAAAATTGTAATTCACAAATATTTTTCTTTTAATAGTTAAATATGTTTTTAGTCTATCAATTATTACTTAGAATTGAATTAGTTTGTCTAAAGTTTTTATATGTTTTTCTTTTTTGATATTAAAATGTATTTTTCAATAAACATTGAAGTGAAAATATATCAAACGAGGTAAATAAATCAAGTGGTAGCATGAAATATGTTTGAAACATAAAAGAAAATTTGATGTAATAATATCAAAATGATTATATTCGTTCATTTTTAAAGTTTAAAGATAAAAGTATAACAAAGTTTAAGAAAAAAAATTTTGAATTTCGTGTCAAAACAGGAGAAACATATTTAACCAATGACTCTAAAGCATGTATTCAATTAATGATTATATGATTGATGTAGCCTTGAAGACTTAACAGCTCAAGCTTAAGGATTTTTTTTTTATTCTCAATCAAATGATACTATTTGATGTTACTTTTTTTTTAACCCACAAGTCAACCATTTAATGTGATGTTTTTGGCCCTAAAACTTCCTAAAAGCCATTTTTTCTTCCCAATTTCTTGTTTCTAGTTGACGAATGACAAGCTGCTGATACGATTTCTTATCCTTCTCGGTTTATTAGGAAATTATAATAATTTTCAATTAAAAAAAAATGTAGCGGGCACAAACCATAGGACGTCATTGATCAATTTGCATGTTATTTATTAAATTATTATAATATACTTAGGAGGTTGAAATCTGTAAGAAATTAAATCAATAAACACGCTTTATTGTTGCGTTACGCAAGGCATGAGAAAACTCTCATCATTTCATTTCACAATTAAGTGAATAATCAGTTCATGTATTATATCTATAACCAACTTTTTGACTTGCATCCTCGTTAAATCTAGCTTGCTGAATGAAAAAGATGGATTCAATCATTCGATATTATCGTAAAATAAGATATTTTGTTGTAAAATCTAAAGAGAAAACCATAAATTTGCAAGATGGTGATATTCTAAAAAATGGTTTGAATTTTATCGATTAAAGCGACTATTCATATAAATAAGCCATGTTGTTTTGATTAATTATTGAACCACGAAATGAAAATGGAATCATCCATAAACAACGCGTCTTTTTGAAAGTTGTTGCTTTGAAGGATAAAAAGATTATAAAAAGAATCTCAAAAGGGTTAGTGATAAGAACACTGATTCTTATCTTCATACACTATATACATATAATTAATCACCGTTTCATCTTTAGATCTCATACGTGTTCTCAATTTTATATAGCCTTTGTCTTCATCTAAAGCTTATATTATGTAGTTAAAAGTTGGCATACTCAAGTTATATCTTTGTTTTTTCCCATTAAATCAAGAAAAAAAAATGAGACAAGTGGTCATTAGTCTTTATTTATGATTACAAAAATATTAAGAAATAAACTTTAAACTTAATTCAATTTTATAAAATTAATTTTTAAGATGAAATTTGTGTGTATATATATATATATATATATATATATATAAATAAATAAGTGTGAAAGTTTTAGAATTTAAAGGGAGTTTATGCAAAAAATTTGTAAAACATTTTCAAGCTATTCCAAAATGATGAAGGATCTTCTTCAAAGAAATAATTACCAAGCTCCTAACCTCGACAGCCTCCTCAAATGACATGTTTTAAAATGAGATGACTCCTTTGAATCAATTTAGAAGAAGACTAAAATCCAACAACCTATATTATAGCCTTTGTTTCAATCATGATACTAGTAGGAATGACAAAAATACACGTGTTCGTGAGTATTCGTGAATAAAATCTACTAGTATTTATTACATGCGAATAACGAATATTTAATACTTGTTTATAAATGGATTGGGTGCGAGTGATATACTATTCATACTTATAGGTATTTGTTATCCAGAAAAAAATAAAATTGAAATTAAGTTATATGTTATTAAGTTAAATTTAATTAAAATTAAAATTTAATTTATATTTTATTAAATTAAATTAAATTTATAATTAATTTAATTTAAATTTTATTTCATATATATATATATTTGTAATTTTAATTAAATTTTATTTTAAAAATTTATAAAATATTTTTTTTAAAGATTTACATGTATCTACGGATACCCACAAATGTAAGAAAATCTACAAATATTTTTAAAACAAGTATTCACGCGAGTAATAGAACAGGTAGTGAGTGTTTTTTTTTTTGTGGTAGCTATTATCTTCGTTCGACCCGATTGATGCCATCCCTGTATACTAATACCGTTGAAATAATAAATTTTGTTGTTTTAGAAAGAGTGTTCGAGCAAGGACATAATTTGTTTACACAAAAATTAGTAAGATAGTATTAAAGAGAATACTTATGATTTGTAAACTTTTTTTTTCTATTTTTTCAAAGCTTCCAACCGCAAAATAATATATATATATATATATATATATATATATATATATTATATTTTGTAAATTCACTTTATTTTTCATCGATGTGATATTTTTAATAAAAAGTATATTTATTTTTACATTAACTTTCCAAGCTAAGATTTCAAGAACCAATTTCATTTTCTTGTTGTGGTAGAAATGCTCTTTTCTGGTTAATCCAACTAATAAGTTTTGATGTTTTTCTCATCCAACAAAGTAAACACAGTATGTAAGTGAAAAAAATTGTTTATTCAATACACAATTTGGCCACTTGTTATATAAATAATGTATGTTTTGGAATTCACAATCGCCCTTAACTTCGGCGAATAGCTCAATCAAATGTCAGCATTATTAAAATTTAATTAGGGTTTGGTATAGAAGTCACTATAGAAGACAAACACTATCTAACACAAAAAATCTTAACTTGCATGCTTGCTATATAGGCATGAGTCAAGATTCCAACTTGCTTTTAATTTAAAAAACGGGTCTCTAATAAATAAATATCTTTTCTTTTTCTTTTTATTTAATCACGATCACAACATTTCAACTTTATACTATACATATGACTCAAATTTCACTATCATTACACTTACCCCAGGAAATAATGACAAAATGTCTTCATCTTTATGTTAACATATATTAATTTTCTTGACATTTTTATAAAAAATAAAGGGTTAAATATGTTTTTGGTTCCTTAACTTTAAGTGAATTTTGAAATTAGTCTATTTCGAAACTTTGAACCAATTTAGTCATTCATATTTCGAAATATGCGGATTTAGTCCTTTTAATCAAATATTGTTAGGTTTATTTGATGTTTCTTATACATTTCAGGATTGTATTTGAGTTGCTTATATTGTTTGACATATTGTTGCTTTAATGTTAAGTCAAATACTATTGTGAAACGCGCTTGAAATGTCAAAATAAATTTAACAAAATATGATTAAAAGAATTAAATTCACGTATTTTGAAAGATAAAGGACTAAATTGGTCCAAAATTTTGAAATAGACTAATTTCAAAATTTACTGAAAATGAAGGGACCAAAAACGTATTCGATCCAAAAATAAATAAGAAGTATATATATATATATATATATATATTTATTTATTTATATCCATATTTATTACATTAAAATTATAGGTGTTTATGTGTAAGAAATTTAACAAAGTTGTAAATAAATTAGTCGAAAAGAGGTTAATGTTTTTGAGAGTTTGGTGTGTATAACATTATGACTTCGTTAGATAATGTCACATAATATTTTATATTATTAACATAATAAAAAAAATTTAACTTGAATTTGTATACTTTGTCTAGTAAGTTAATATATTTATTTTGTCATGGTTTACTATAAAATATATTGTCAAAGCTTTTGACTTTTACATTTCTACTTTAAAATTTGATGACTTAAGTATATACATGTGTGTTTAATGTTTGAATTGAATGTGTATATGTTTATACCATATCTATTTTGTTTTCCAGATCCCACCCACCATTAATTAGTTTGGACTAAATGGATTAATCAATGTTATAATTAAGAAAACCCAATTAAAATATTGGGTAAAAATTGACTATTAAGTTGGACTAAACTCATTCAATGAACAACATTTGACTTATTTAGCATCACATGACACATTCCAGTTTTAGTTGGCATAGCATATCAAAAGAAATTTTAAGATACTTCAATAGAAATAATATTACAGAGTTATAGTCAACAATGGTCATTTATATCATTGAAAATATATGATAAATATAGTTGTTTCTAATTTTCTCAAATAAATATATCACTATCACATTTATAATTGTAAGTAAGTTTCATATATTTACATGAAAAATTATTCATAAAAAATATTATTGTTCTAAATAAAGATTTCTAAATTTAATATCTATCCATTATGAGGAAAGATATATTTAACACAGGGCAAAAGCCAACTTTGAATGTTATTATTAATATCGAATTTATCTTGTATTGGTTAGTCCTAATTTTTGATGATTGACTTGGTTTAGTCAATGTTAATTTATTACTAATTTTCAAATTAATTATTTAATTCAAGCATTTTAATATTAATCAAGTCTAACACTCAATATATTTTTATTTTAAAATTTATTTGATCAATGTTAATTTAAATAAATATAAATATTAAAAATAAATAATTTAGTGCATGGTAATATGATTCTAATTTATTTATTTTAATTAGTATATGTTAAGTTGCACTAATTTATTTACTCCTTTGAGTATTTTTAAATGAACCTAAATTAATTAAGTCGATGGTAACATGATATTAACACAAACGTTTATTTTATTTAAAAAATTAAAATATTTTTAATTTATTTTAAAAGAATCAATATTTTGTATCTGTGTTAAAATTAACTAAACCTACTCTAATAATATAGCAATTTAACTAATGTTAATATTTACAAACTAAATTTGTATATTTTTTAATAAACTTTATCCAACTTCATCCAAAAATTAGTTATCAATATAATCACTAAATAAAAATTGGTTTTAGCGGGGTTTTATTTGTTGTTTTTGAAAATTTTAATCCCTACTAAGTATGTTACATGCGATTTGACTTTTTTAAATAAAACTAGTGTAATTAATAGATTATCGTCAATTTTGAGTAACTTTTGGTAAAACAAGATTTTCGTGCAAGGATTTTATAACCCTCATAAATTACCAGGGATTTCAAAACCCATAAACTACTAGGAGGTTCCAAATTCCCGCTATTTTCTAGGAATTTCAAACCTTTATTATGTAAGTCATCATTTTTAGTGTTTTTCTTGGGGTTTCGAAATCCCATTAATTTCATTTGTAGTTTTTTTAATGCACATAAATACATGATACAGTGAATACAAACTTATAGTGAATTCTTGTTTGAATTTATTTATACTTATTTATTTTCTGTCTTTTATGCAGTGTTCGTTTGAGGGTGTTGTACTGTTTAAGTAAATTTGGGAGAGCGGATTTTGGTAGGTGAGTGTGTTCAGTTTAGATGAATTGAAGGGATAAGCAAGAGATGATTTGAGGGATGAATGGATTATTCCATCCCCTCAAAAGTGCAAGGATACGCGAGTATACTGCATCTATTTACGAAATTACCCTTCAATTTTGTTGAGTGCATGGAGGGGGAAGAAGATGAGGTGGTTTGGGGTGTAGTGGTCGAGGAATGCCATGAAGGAGGTGGCCGTGCGTTGAGGTGGTGCATAATGTGTGGTTGGACGATGTGTTTGGGTGGTTCTATGCACCGATGCTGCGGTGTTGTGGTGTTATGAGAGGAGGATGGCACCTGTTACGTAATCGGTGCCTTGATTTATAAAGGAATGACACCGGTTATGACACCGATGTCGATGATTTTTACTTTTTTATTTTTTACATTTTGTTTCATTTTTTTGCAGGTGGAGGAGTTGGTTGAAGTCGCCGGAGCTGCCGGAGGAGCTGTGTCTGCACCACTGGTAAAGCTGGATGGCCGAAGCTTGTGGTTTGTTCGCCAGAGTCAAAAAATTTTATTTATTTTTTATGAGTAAAAATAACTAATTTAAAAATTATTTTAAGAACATCAATTCAAAAATTCATCTCGTTGTACACAATGGTATTATGGTAACTTAATAAATATATATATATATTTTAACAATTAATTTTATCTATCACATCAATCAAATCTTTCACTAATTTTTATTAAAAATATCTTCAAATCCACTCACTTTATCCTCTAAATCCACTAAAAAAAACACAAAAATCCATTCACCCAAATCTACACAAATTCATCTTCACACTCTCTCCCACATCCGTCATTACAAAGGAACACACCCTTAGGCTTTGTTCACTTGGCTAGATGGATTTGTGGGAGGGGGAGAAGATGGTTTTGAGTGAATTTGAGAGTGAATTGTTTGTTGTTGTTTTTAAGGGATTTAGAGGTGATAGTGGGTGAATTTTGAAGTAAGATGTGTGAGAGTTTGTGAGTGATTTGATTGATATGATAGATTAAAAAAATGTTTTAATAGATGTAATAGGTAAATTACCATATTGTCCTTTATTAATAAGTAGTATAAATTGATATTTGTATGACTTATAACTACTTTGTTATTTTTTTACTACTAAAATTGAAAAATAAATTTAGAAAATAATAAAATAATACATTGTTTTGATAGTGTATTGTAATAAATGGGATTGGTTCCAAGTAACATGGGATCGAATCCCTTCTTCCAACTTCACACATGGATCAGTTCCAACAGTGGCGGATCTTGATTAAAAATGTTGGAGGGGCCAAAGTAATATAATTTTGATATCATTATATTTCGTCATTAGTATAATGCTTTAAGAAAATGTCTTATCTACTAAACAATTTGATTATAATGTTTCAAAATATGTGAATCTATCTTATTTTCATCAATAATTTTCTTTTTTTTATCACTTTTTAATAATGAATTTATTCTTTTATTCTTTATCAACATATTTTTTTGTAC
>Ga0209589_1006355_pt1 | contig 19585 bp, 9 predicted proteins | sample CowpeawhiteBW_FD_187525 | JGI IMG/M metagenome (GOLD analysis project Ga0209589, IMG submission 187525) | Root nodule microbial communities of legume samples collected from California USA - Cow pea white BW (SPAdes) (version 2) | ecosystem: Host-associated > Plants > Roots > Nodule | place: USA... | reverse complement strand
TATATATATATATATATATATATATATATATATATATATATATATATATATATATATATATATATATTATAAGGTTATTTAATAGATCATAAGTATTGTAATAATTTAAATGAAGATGGAGATATGATAGAGATGGGTACTATGGTTGGCGGGTATGAGAACGAGAACGAGAGAGATGTGTATATTCATTTGTGTATTCAATTAAAAAAGTTTAGTATTTCTCATACCCATAATCATATTCAATCAATATAAGGATTCTTAGTTAAAAAAAAAAATGAAAACAATAACCACATAACAAATTTATTTATCATCCGGCTATATATGTCCAGACATTAAATCTTATAATAATTACCGTTTCTTAATAATAATTTTTTTATGTAAATTATTGAGTGAACTCTTTTATGGAAATAAATTTTTGATGGGAGTGATTCTTCTGGAAGGGAAAAGCATCATTCAGCCAGTGAATAAGCTATTATTGCCATAAATGCAAATTCCTCTTTCCCTAAAAAAAATTAGCATCAGACTGTTCAATACAACTTGTGTTTAATTTTAATAATTTTTTATTGAAATTATTAATTACCCATAGTTTTATAACATTAAAAACATTAATAATGCATTGCAGTGTACAGAAGTATATAACATGTGTCTGAGGTTAGGCTCAACATTCAACGTTAATTTAATTTTGTTGTTTTGGCTGGCTGGTTCTGAGTTGAAGTTTAAAGGAAAGAGAGAAGAGTGATTGTTGATTTGGTGTGTGGAGAAACAGGGACAGAAAAAATGGGAAGAATTCCTTGCTGTGAGAGATTGGGATTGAACAAAGGGTTTTGGAGTCCTGAGGAAGATCGCATTCTCATCAATCATATCAACACATATGGTCACAAAAATTGGCATGCTCTACCCAGACAAGCTGGTACTGCTTTCTTATTCAATCAAATCTCAGTTTGGTTTAATGTTGTTGTCGTTGTTTTCTTATCCCTCAATTTAATCAATAGGGCTTTCGAGATGTGGAAAGAGTTGCAGACTCAGGTGGATAAATTATCTTAGGCCAGATATTAAACGAGGCAATTTTACAAGAGAAGAAGAAGACAAGATAATCCAGTTGCATGAAAAGCTGGGAAACAGGTTATTTTTCTTTTATTTTTTTATCTTAAAGAGTATATTATTACTGATTTTGGGTTGAAACCTGAAATATTTCATTGAAATTGATATCGAGTTTTATTTTTATTTTTTGGGTGTTCTCTTTCTAAAGACTCATCCATAAAAATTTAGATGGGTGTGATTTTTTTTTTATGGAAAACAGGTTGAGTTGGTTGAGTTTTGTTCACTTCAATTTGATTGATTTCATTTAGATTAAAAAAATTCCTAAAATATCAAAACTGGGGTTTATTGGATTTAAAGTTTATTTTAATTGTCTGAACTAAAGTAATCTTATTTTACCATGGTTAGAGGTGATAAGAACGATGGTCTGACTCGAAAAACTGTGCACTGCACGAGTAAGAAGAACAGAAATCAATTTAATCTTTTAAGATTTAAACATTATTTTAAAGATCTAAATTTTATTGAATTATTCTGTTTGTTGTTCTCTTGCACGAAATTAACATGATGTATGCATGCTGATGAAACCGTAAAAAATAAAATTAAGTGACAGAGGTGTGAGAGCAAAAAAAAAAAAAAGTGTTTGTGATGCAGTAATGAACATTGATATATGAAAACGTAAAGTGCAGATGGTCAGCCATAGCAGGAAAGTTACCAGGTAGAACAGACAACGAAATAAAGAACGTGTGGAACACCCACTTGAAGAAGAGGGTGTCCCAACAAGACAAAGACACGAAACAAAAGCTGTCCTTGGTCAGCACACAAATTCCCAAACAAGAACAACAACAACCCGTGACAGAGGAAAAAAAGGCACTGTCATCTCCACAGTGTGCAAGCACTGACGTGTCAACCCTCACCACTTCTACCACCAGTGACAGCAGAGACCACAACTGCGCTACTGCTATTGATCATCAACTTCGGTTGCCCGTGAAGACTGAATCGCTCGATGATGATTTCTGGTCTCAAGTTCTCTCACCTGGTAACGCCGCTCACCGGGACTTCCAATCTTCACTCTCTCCGTTGTTCACTTCCAATGGGGTGCATGCGTCAAGTGCTTACGATAATGTCAACTTTTGGTACGATGTGTACATGGGAGAACAAGAACTACGAGACTTCTGATGCTGGCTAAATATGGTGATGTTAGAGATATTTCAACTGAACATGATAGTTAGTTAGTTAGACGCAAATTTGTTTATTAGCTAATTAGTAATAGGTATATGTTTTGTTGCCTTTTGAACTTTTGGACTTGAGGATGAGTTTTTGAGCATGTGAACTTCAATGAATTTCTGGTCCTGTGGACAGGGATGGTGGTTTGGGCCAAATAAGAAAAAGTGTGCGGCTAGCCTTGATTTTTTGTGTACTTGGTATTTTAGCCCGTTGGTCCATTTAGACTCTTTCTGTTTAACTCTCGCGGTCAACTATGGGCTAACGATGGACCCATCCGTATTGGCTTAATATTCTAAAATATGGTGACACAATACATTGAGTCTTTTATAAGCAAGTTGTTAATTAGATTTTTTTTTTCTCTAGTCCATTCAAAAATATATTTATTGTTCTAATTTCTTCTTTTGTTTTAATTTATATCAAAGTTATTTTTATTTTCAACCTACTTATACTTAAAAATTAGGAATTATAAAATTTGAATATTATTTATTTTTTTATAAATAGACTTACATAATTTTTCTTTTACTTTTACTAATTTAATTAAATAAAAATAAGGTTATTAAAATTTTACTTGTTGAATAAAATACAAAATAAATATTTTTTTCATGCAGGTCACGGTTGCCCATGGACTAAACATTATGATGGACGGACCAAAGAAATTTATCCACATTTCTTATGTGAAGCAGACCATCTCAATCCATTTTGTACGTGCCAAATGCAGAACGAATCAAAACCAGACAGATGAGTCCACATTGTCATTTCTACTTTTGGACTTAGAAATTTGAGAAGTTTAAAAATAAATTTGAATAAAATATCTCAAATCAATAGAGTTTGAAAAATCATAATGAGAAATAGTAATTTGACACCCTTGTTAAAAATAAATATATTTGACAATCTTCTTTCAATAATACAATAATATATATTAAAATTTTAAATTAAAAAATAATATAAATATAATTAAAATATTATTACTTTAGGTTGTAATATGAATGTATTTTATCAATATTGAGTAAAAAGAATTTAATGTATATTTTTCGTTTGGTTGAATTGTCTTATAAATTTTTGAAGTCTTATTGAATGTAAGTACTTGATTAATAAAATTTGATTATTAGTCCAGTCCTTACTTTATCTGACGATGTTATTGAGTATTAAATCAATAGATTCATTTTAGTATTTATAACAATCAATTTTATTAAGGATCGGCAAAAACGGGAGAAAACACAGTTAATTGTAAATAAGGGTGTTGAATTGTATTTTAATTATTTTAAAAAGTTGTCAATATTGTTTAATAATGAATATTCAAACAATTTGTATCACAATCAGTCACTTAATTACTTTGTATCCTATATTACATTTGATTGATTGTAACCGGATTAACTTATAATTGAACCAATTTACCTGTTTAGAGCTTTTTAAAAACGTTCTCACAATAACTCTCATCTCCAAATTAGTGCAGATAATACATGTAATGCAAAGAAATAAGAAAAAAAATATATAAGATATTGTCATATTGTCTAACAACGCATGATACATCCAATTCTCATCAAAAATAGAGTTTTACTCAGCAAACATTAGTACAAACAAGTATTAGTTGGGTTTATAATCACTCATGACTAACTCTTTTGCGGCTTCTCCTTGCACCCTCCCATGCCTTCTTTAATAATTCCAATAAATACAAAATTACCAAATTATCCTCTATTAATTACGTTAAAGTATAATTAAATTTCTCTTTCCTATTTTTCACTCTATTTAATGTGCAATTCCACTCCCAATTTTTGACCTCGCTGCCTCCTCACATCCGCAACGTTTCTCCCTGCCTCTCTTCTTTCCCAGTTCCCCCACGTTTACAATTGGTGGTCCTGAAGTATAAATATTATTTCTTATAATATCCAAGGCATACCACGATGTCAAACAAGACAGAGTACGAAGTTCAACAGTGATCAAATTGAGATTAAAAGAAAAGTCAATACATGGGTCATAGCCATAAGAGAAAGTCCAATTAAACGGAATCCAGCGAAGACAGGCTATGCAGTAGAATCACCATCTTCCTGTTGACCACGAGGATTCTTCGCATCTGCTCACATCAATAAATTGATGATCATCGCAAAGAGAGAAAACCACACAAACAGAATATACAACAAACAAAAGGGTAAGCTAGAGTAGAAAATTGTTTATCATACAAGTAACATACAATTTCACAGTTCAAGATGCATATGTCAACCAATCATGTTATGACTTGTACACAATACACTAAGACTCATACACGACTCATCCGGATACATATAATCAGTCGGATTCAGCGGATGCTTGCACTTGTGGTGGTCTTTACTGCTCTACCGAGCTAATTGTTATAGTGTTTCCTTCTCCCACACACAAGGTTAGCCCTTAAAGTTTTTCAGGCCTCCTGATACTCTCACCACTCGACTCAATACGCTCTATGTGAGACTAACTGACTCTTTAGAGTATCAAGATGTAATCCTTACTTTGAATCCTTACTAAATTATATAGATGGGGCATCACCATGAACTCCCACTAATAGGGGTCATGGAATTACGTCCCGACCAACTGAGACACCACCATGAGGTCTCACCTAGAGGCTCATGGAATTACGCCCTAACCAATGAGGCACCACCACGAAACTATTTGGAATTACGCCCTAACCAAACCATCATCATGCTTCCAACAATCAATATAGAATCATTTATCATGCCAAAATCATGCCACTTTGATAACCAATCATCCCATACAAGTCACATGCCAAGATCATATTAAACTTATCATTCACAACCCATAAGCCATTTCACTCGTGCATATTTATTCATCTCATGCTTCTAACATAATAATCCAATCAATCATGTGCCAAACATCCAAGAACAGAGAAACCACAAAATAAGAATGCACCCTTGCCCGGCTCCTCGCTTAGGCAAGAAGGTCTCGCTCAGGCGAAAGGGTCTCTTGCTCAAGCGAGCTCCTTTCTCCTAGGCGAGGGCTCGAGAAGAGGGGAACAATGGATTCCGTGTCCTCTCGCTTAGGCGAGACCTCCTCGTCTGAGCGAGATGGGCTCTCGCTCAAGACAGGAGCTCGCCGCCTAATCGACAGCTCGCGCAACACCTGGGTGGGTTTTCTAATACTCTCGCTTAGGCGAGATCCACTCGCTTGGGCAAGATTATCAGATCTCTGCCACTGTTCGTGCAAGCCAGCATAAAAATCAACCAGAGCAAGGCATAGTATATATTTATAGAAACTTAAAGGCCATAAAATCACCCAAGAGCACAAAACAGAACTAAAAACACAGCAGAAACACATTCAAATGTGAACCGTAGCTTCCCTTACCTGGAAAGAGCTAGCAGAAGAGTTTGACACCAACAACGAAACACAAAAACTCCAGGAACATATTAACGAGCTGGAAAAAGAATAGCGGAGCGAGTTTTAAAACAAGCTTACTACGAAACCCTAACTGGAAATACGAACATACGAATGGAAAAGGGAGGTATGAGCTATAGAATACTTACACTAAGCAAGAAAACGGGACTGAGCTCACTAGATCGAGATTAGGGTTAAACCCTAGCAGAGCTCTAAGGAGAGAAAAGAAGAGTGTGAGTGTACTATTTTTGCAAGAATGACAGAAGTGAGAAGGGTTTGGCTGCCTTAGGGCCTTGGACACCCTATAGCCCAGCCCTTAGGCCCATTAGATTTTGGGGCAACCCTTAAATATTGGGGCTGAAATAAAAGGGCCTTACATTCTCCCCAACAACAAAAATTTTCGACCTCGAAAATGAAAACTTACTAGGTAAACAGATGTGGATGAGACTTTCTCATATCCTCCTCCAACTCCCAAGTGGAGTCACCTGTCCTCCGATCCCAAATGACTTTGACTAGGCTGACTATTTTTCCTCGACGTTCCTCCACTTGACTATGCTCCAAAGAAACTAGTGGTACCTCCACAGCAAGATCCTCCCTGATTTGTACATCCTCTGCTTCCAACACATGAGACGGATCAAACACGTATTTCCTCAACTATGACACGTGGAATACCAGATATGGAGATTTGCCAACTGAGGAGGCAAAGCAATCTCGTAAGCCACCGGCCCAATCCTCCTCGAGATCTGATAAGGGCCAAGGAACTTAGGAGAAAGCTTTCTCAAGCGAAAGCCCTTCCCACACCAGTGGTCCGAGTCACCCTCAAGAATACATGATCTCCAACCGCGAATTCCAAGGGTCTCCTCCTGTGGTCTGCATAGGCCTTCTGCCTACTCGAAGAGGCTTGCATCCTATCTCTCACCATTCTCACTTTCTCATTAGTCTGCTCCAACAACTCAGGTCCAACCAACACTGCCTCTCCATCTTGATACCAACACAAAGGAGTCCTACACTGGTAAGTGGGAAAGGGGACCACGATTGAGTTTTTCACGGACCACAGTGCAGGGACCACAATGCTAATGAATAGAAAAATGTATCAGAAAATAACAATGTTCGTACAAACGAGGTTGGGGAGCAGAGTTGAAAATGTGAGAAATTTTAGAGGTGTAGATATCCGTTAAAAAGCATGCTTCAATATATTTTTTTTAAAGTCCTTAGCTACTTTGGTAGGTATGGACTTAATTGTCATTTTTGCTCAGCTTTGGGGGTATTGAAGAAGGCATTGGAGGTGCAGGAAGAAGCCCCCACTCTTTTTCGGCTCATAGTCATTCCTAGCTTACCCATCGAGTATTTTTTGGATTTGTAGTCACTCTTGGCTAACCCATTGATTATTGTTTAAGCTCTAACCATTACTGACTAATCCCTTGAATACTATTTGAACTTGTAATCACTCTAAACTAACCCCTTGAATTTTATTTCTTTTTGGATTGCAATAGCTTCTGGTTGACATTGTTTAAGTATCCTTTTAACACATCACTTTTATAGAATCAAGCATTTTTTTTCAATAAGTCACTTCTGGCTTAGTTGTGTATTCTTTGCATAATAGTCACTCCTACCTAATAACTAAGTATTATTTGTCAAACAACGACTCTTGGATAATGACAAAGAAATTTTAGCGGTGTTTTCGCAATATACAACGTGGTCTCTTTCTTTCTTCTTCTTCTTAAATGACTTTATATATACTTGAAAGAGTTACGATCCTTTTTTAGTTGTTGATCAACTTGAACTCTTTCGAATATCATTCTTAGGTATGATGAGTTTGATTATTAATCATGCATTAAATACATCAATAAATACTATTTTCTTCTTTACATAACATCTAGGTAACTAGTTGAAACTATGGTTTTTTTAAGCGGTATATCTTTATTTGAATTTGTCTAAATGCACGACTGTACGAATAGATAATATTTTTTTTCAGAATTGACAATGCTCGTATTAGGGAGTTATTGAAGAAAGCAACTTTAGCTCATAACTCAAGATCTTGATCTAGATTAATCTTGAGCACATGTCATCTTGACAGATGGAAGCAACAGACATTCCTATATGTTTGTGTAGCCTAAGGTTCACTTAAATCTGTAGTGTATTTGGAGGATGCAATTGTCAATTAATCTATTGTTGTTGGAGAATCTTTGCATTCTATTATGAAATAATTTTCCATCAAACAATGCTCTAAGCATTCCAAACATTTTAAAGAGATATTCATAAGATTGGGGATTAATGGAAATACCCTCTCTATCCATTCTCTCAATGAATTCATGCACTTCTCTACTCCAAGCTTCCCTTGTTTCGTCAAAGAAATCAAATGCAAGTTTTCAACTTGGACCTATTTGTTTGGATTGGTCCTCAATGAAGAACAAATGCTTTTCAAAGAGATCTGGGAAGGGATTTGAGAAAAATTAGCATGTCACACACTAGTACTTTTATCATTAGCTATCAATACCGGTGAAGAACTAGAAAGCATCCAAGAGAACTGGCAAGTTATCGAAGACATTTAAATTGTTTGAAACTTGAAATGTGTCTCCCTTAACAACTATGGTCAGATCTAGCAAGAGAACCCAATCCAAGAAAGCAAGTCAATGATACATATTATATACTAGAAATCTAAGTATTCTATTTGATTCCTTGTGTTAGGAAGCCTGATCTAATTAGAAAAGAAAAGAGTGAGAGAATCATGGTTGAGATAAAAGCCTAAGAAAAAGGCAATTAGTTGCTTAGTCAGTTTGCTAAAAGTTCTAGTCACTTCATTGATTAAAGTGTTGTTCAAATAAACATGGTCATGCAAAACTATTGAAGAAAATAAAATGGTAAAAATGTAAAATGAATTGAGTTTCTCTATGCAATTTAACATTTATACAAGTTTTCCCGCTTAACTAGTCCAAAAGTTGAGGTGACAAGTTGATTTTAGCTTGCATTTCAGCTACGGAGAAGTTAATCCAAACTAGCCCAAGTTTATTAAACAATATTTTACATTTGATACAATTTATTATTGAAGTTCACGTGGTTGACTCGAGTTTTCCGATCAGAGTAAAGTATGCAAAGATAGAAGCATGGAAAGACAACTAAATGTCCTTTGTAGTAAATTTAGTCATTTATGTGCAGTAATATATATAATTGTAAAAAGAAAAATTGAATTTGACAACTTCTACTCTAAGGGTTAATCCACATGCTTCAAAATATAGTTTCGCATTCAAGCATCAACAATATAGTCCTCCTTATACAAAAGCAGCATAATAAAAAAGGGGGCATTAACAACCCAATTGTAATGAAGAGACATACAGAACTACCATAATGAAACTTTTTCAGTTTGCAATTGTCATAGACTACATCTGTCAACATAATTATCCTAAATCTACACATATGGAGTCCTGCTATCTTGCAGATAAAAATTTAATCTCCTCTTAATCCTTCATTAGCCAAGTGTTAATGTGCAACAAATTTTGATCGCTGCCTACACAATTGTGCTCTTGTTTTTCAATTTAGTAAATTAAATTTACAGCAGCTAGCCTCACCATATTTCCAATGTTCCTAATGCCGAAAAGTTGAGGGTTACCTCTACTACCACTAGCTCTTAGCATTTCTACGCTTCTAGTTGGCATCATCCAACCACTTTATGACCTTAGCCTAACCTTACATATGCATATAAGTTATACTCCTTTACTCCTTAAACTGACTAATTTTATTTAACAATGTGGTTTTAGATTTCTCTCTAATGACTTTTGTTCATCTTACCCTTTCATATTACCTATGACAGATTTGTCGGTGTCCAGATTCCAAACTCCCTTGTTATGCTGGTCTCCACGCTTGTTCTAAGGGATGTGGTGGAGGTTTATATCAAGGGTGGACAAAAAATTCAATTTTCATGATCCAATCCATTTTTTCTCTGATCCAATCCATTTAATATCCAATTTATTAAAATCTAATCCATTTAAAATCTATTTTATTAGATCTGGATATCAATATGATCTATATTTTATATATTTTATGGATTGAATATCCATTCTCTAAATCTAAATTTTCAAAATGGATTATCCAAAATATCCAATCCAAATTTTCAATTTATATTTTTGGTTAGGTTAGGCTAAAGCTTGAGACAGACTAGCCCAAATTTAGTCGTATTTGATTGAGTTAGTATGACCCTATACGAAATTTGGCCGAATTCGGCCAAATTCAGTCAAGTTGGTACCGGTCGAAATTTGGCCCAACTGGTCCTGGACAAAATTTAGAAGTATTTGGTTGAGTTCACCCCGACCCAAATTTGATTGCATTGGGCTGAGCCGACCTAGACAAAATTTGACCGTATTCGACCGAGACAATCGCCACCAAAATTTGGTTGTATTCAGCCTAGTTGACTCTAGTCAATATTCAATCGAATTCAATCGAGTTGGCCCCAATTGAGATTTGGCCGAGTCGGCCCTGGACCAAATTTGGTCGTATTCGGTTGAGACAGCCTTGGATAAAATTTGACGGTATTCAAATGAGTCGGTCATGATCAAAATTTGGTTGTATTCAACCGAGTCGGCCATGACCAAAATTCGGCCGAATTCAGTCGAGTCGGCTCCAGTCAAAATTCGGTTGTGTTAGCCTCGACCAAATTTTAACCAAGTTAGTCCTAGCCTGAATTTGGTCATATTCGGCAGAGTCGATCGCGACAGAAATTTGGACATATTCAGGCGAGTCGGTCCTTATCTAAATTTAGTCGAATTCCGTCGAGTTGGTCATGACCAAAATTTGGTCGAGTCGGTCCTAGCCCAAATTTAGCTGTATTCGGTCGAGTAAGTCCCAAACGAAATTTGACTGTATTCAACTAAGTCGGTCGTGATCAAAAATTTGCCATATTCAGTCGAGTCGGTTCCAGTTGACAAATTTAGTGGAGTCAACCTTGACCGAAATTTGACTGATCAGGCCCTAGCCCAAATGTGGCAATATTTGGCCAAGTCTGCTCTGGCCAAAATTTGGTCGTATTAGGCAAAATCGGCCTTGGCCGAAATTCGGTCGAATCCAGTCAAGTCGATCTCAACTGAAATTTTGTCGAGTCGACCTTGGCCAAAATTTTCTCATGTCGTCCCCGACCGAAATTCGTTCGAATTTGGCCAAGTCGACCCTAGCCAAAATTCGGCCGAGTCGACCCAGCCAAAATTTGGTAGAATTCGACCAAGTTGAGCTCGACCAAAATTTAGTCAGCCTTGACCGAAAGTCAGCCAAATCCATTCCATGCTGAAATTTGGCCTCGTTGGCCCCGACAAAAAATCTGTCAAATTCTATGGTGTCGACCCTATGGACACAAGTTTTAGAAAATTTAATTTAAATTTATTTTATGAAAAATGGATTTTGGATTTTGAACTTGATCCAAATATTTGGATCTGAATTTTAAACTTGATCCAAATATTTGGATCTGGATTTTAAAAACATCTAATCTACTTTTTCTGAAAAAATGGATTTGGATCAAAAATCTAATCCAATTATTTGGATCCAAAATGGATGTGGATTGGATTATTAAAAATCCAATCCATGATCACCCCTAGTTTATATGCTAAGTTGATAACTCATTATCTCAGCTCAGTAATTACCCCTACAATGTTGAAAGTTGAATGTGTTCTTAGTTTTCCTTGAAGGGTAAATTTCCAAATATTAAATCATGAAAACACAACACAAAATGGGACGTTATTTATACTCAACAAATAATGTGTGAAACGTAAAACACAAACCTTAAATAGAAATTAGAAAGCACAAAAAGAACTATTGAGATTATCTGCCTCTGTAGCTTATCAACTTCAATCATCAACAATGATACCAATTTCTTCAACAAAATTCCAAAGGCTTTCTCCAATTTAGCTTGTCCTTTTAATATACAAATGTAGATCACAAGAGCTAAAACCCTAAACACATATAAATGGTATACTTGATGACATGAGAAAGACTAAAGGTTAATTCATATGAAAGAGTGAAGGTAGGGCATTTATCTTCAAAAAAAGGTTTATATTGTCTTTTGCATCTTTCTTCTTAATAATAACTAGTGTTCAATTCAGGATTCTACTAGTTCTTGAAATTTTCAATTTTTGTTACTTAAATGATAAGAAATTCTTTAAGTTGGAGTCTATTTTTAGTCTTTTTGACTTTCTCATATTATCTCCTGGTCCTTCTCAAAGAGTTGAGTAAGCAGGAATAGAGAGGGATAAGATTTTGATCGATCCCACCAAAATATTATATGTCTCTCTTTGTTGCACAATGCTACAATGATGATTTAAGGATCTAGAAAAGGGGATAAAAAGTAATGGATATAGCTTTAAAAGATGATACTCGATTATTTTATTATTAAAAGGTTGAACTATAAATAGTATTATAATAATAGTATAAAAACTTTGTATCTCTCTAAAACTACCTTTAAAATTTCCTCTACCTTCTCTCTATGTTTCTGACTCAACCGATCATTTGTTCAACAATCAAGAACCACCAATGGTGTCACATTAGAGAACCCTACATATATGTCTGATCAGAATTGAAAACATAAAAAGTTCACTTTTTCTTTACTTTTAGAAGCATTTTAAGGTGCAAATGGCTATATGGACCATGCATGCACCTCAAATTTGCTCAAAGTGAATATTTGCTTAGTTGTGATCGTGGCAATATGCTTTGTTCTTTGATCTGATGTTTGTGTAGGTAGCTAAAGTATCCTCTGAGTTTAAAGCTCTATGGTGTTTTTTACACCAGGTAAGGGAAGCTAGTTTAGATTTAAATACTATTGCTAGGTGTTGAGATTTGTTAAGAAGTGGAATTTAAGCCTAACTCAACCACATAAAATTGGCTTGTAAAATAAGGTTTGCTCCAACTTATATACTCTAAATTGTCTTTATTTTATCTATAGTCGATATGGGACTTCCAACACCCCCATCAGATAGAGCTATATACATCTCGAGCGAGGAACTAGATATTAATGGGTGGTCCGATAATGGTCTGATAGCAGGTGGAGCAATAGACCCAACAAACATCAAATTTCACTAGCATAGGAACTAAACCATAACTTTGATACCATGTTAAGCAGTGAACTTTAAGCCAAACTCAACTCCACAAAACTGACTTATAGGGTGAGGTTTGCACCCACTTATATACTCTAAATTGGATTTATCTCTAGTCGGTATGGAACTTCCAACAAGATTTATGGGATAGTGGAATATGATGCTATATTGTGTTCAAATCTGGTTTAAAATGATGTTTCTATAAGATTGAATATGTAATGATGTTTAGTATGTGTTCAGAACTCTTTTTGGATTAATGGTGATTCTTATTGGTTATATGACCTTCCTAGATTTGTTTGAGGTATTGATTATTATAATGTGTGTTTTCATCTAAAATATGAATGAAATGCCTAGATAGATTGGTTAGGAGCACAACTATCAGAACTGGTTCTGCAAAATTGTGCAGACTCATTGTGTGAGCATGTGGCTCACTAAGCGAGAATGCATAATCAGGATTCTAGAGAGCTCTAACATTTTTACTCGTTGGGCGAACTACCACTTGTTGGGCGAACTACCACTCGTTGGACGAGCTTGTTAAGAGCGGTGTCAAGAGGTATGTTTGCTAAGTGAATAAGAGTGGTTCAGCGAAAATTAAAATATCAAAACCCGAGAGCAAGGTGTGTGCTTGACTTGCTGGGTGAAAGGATTTTCATCGGTTGAGCGAATAAGAGTGGTTGAGCGAAAATTAAAATATCAAAAACCTGAGAGCAAGGTGTGTGCTTGATTCGCTGGTTGAAAGGATTTTCACCGGGCGAATTTTAAAGAATTTAGTCCTAGTATTCTCTAGCTGAGCGAGCCTGCACTTCACTGAGTGAGGGAGTTTTATGTAAAAATAGAGAGCATCAATGGCATATTTTCGCTAGGCAAGTAATGTAGTCGTTGGGTTGAGTATCACTTTAGTTGATACTCACCAATTGAGATATTCATTGTCGAAACGATCATATTATTTATGAATGTATAAATCGTGTGTTTAATTTATATGTTGTATGATGTGTATGGGTATGAATTATGTGGAATGAGAATGTAGTGATTCCTAGTGTAGGAATAGTACAATGTGTGGTGATGTGCAAAGTGTATTAACAATAAAGTTCAAATGAGATTATATTGACTCTGCTAGTGACTCTACTAGTATTAGAATGACATAGAAAAAATATTTAGTTGTAAGAGTCAAAGATATTCTTATACGTCGATTCAACAAGAGATTGAATCTCACAAATATAGAATTTACTCTGTCATACTCTTTGTTAGCGATGTGGCCTGACAATGATATAGCCTAGCTCTTGAGAGGTAGGGGTAAGTGATGGCAGGTGCGTGATCTCAAATTCTACTTAATACACTTCTCTTACGGAAGTAAAGTCAGATGTTTAGTGCGTATAAGTAAGCCATGAGGCCTTTGTTTGTGATATGCACTTTAGATTGTGATGTTTGAGTATAATGTGTAAAATGTGAAAGAATAATATATATATATATATATATATATATATATATATTATGTAAGTTTTATCTTTAATTTCTTTTGAAATACTCTTTTGGAAAATCTTTCATATGGGGACTGTACATGATATAATTATGTATCTATTGTGAACTGTGTGCTTGATTTTATTATGTAGTATCTATAATTGGTTCGTTACAAATGATGCATTTGCACACCTTTGTTTATTAAACTTTTCATTTCTAGCAAACTTTATATCTTAATGGATACGAATACTATTTCACCTTTTAATTGCATGTGTTATTATGTTCCATTTGCATGTGTTATTATGTTCCATTCATTCTTTAACTTTTTTGTATCTCAAACAAATAGTGTTCTGGAATATGCACGTCACAAAGTGATGTGAATCCAGAAGGGTAGATCGTTTTATGAATCTATCTATATTGGAATGCTAATAAGCAAGAAAACTGATAAATTATTTAAAACGAGAAAATGGAAATAGATAAGAAGATGGAGCGGAAATTAATAGACGTCACACTTCCAAGAATGGAAGATAAGCCTTAGAGTTTAAACACACAAAGGGATAAAAGACCTTTGATAAAACTCAGGGATTCTTGAATCACTCAAGAACTTAGGAGAATCACTCTCACTAAGATAGAAGAGATAAAACTCTAATATTTTCTAAATAAAACTCAACTTGTTTTCATTGATAAAATGGTTCAGCTTATATAGAAGTTTTAACCACTGAAATTACAAAAGACACATAAATTTCAATTACAACCCACTTAAAGCTATTAATGATTCATTCAAGTTAATAATGATCCACTACTTAAATACTAATTGTAACTAAAATTAAGGCAACCAAAAGTCACCCACAAGTATTCAGCAAGGGTCCTCTTGGTCTTCCAAAGGCTCGTTCTTTTGTTGTCAAATGAGTCTTTATTACAACTTGAAAATAAAGAAAAACTGAAGCCCATTGATTTGTTAAGCCAAGACACAATTTGGTTAGTAAATTTTGCAAAGCATTGGGCCCTTATTTAAATAAAAGAAACTGCAAGAAATTAGTATATTGATCTTTCTCCATTTGGGTCATGACACGATTTATATCATACCCTCCTTCTTCGAGAAGATTTGTCTCGAATCTTAAGACTTTATTTTTCTTCTAGTTTTAATATAAGTTTATTATGTCCTTGTAAAGGACTTTATTTTTCCACAACTTGAAACTAATTCTCTTCCTCTAGGGTGAAATATAAATTGAATAAATTCATATTTGTTCCTTTCCAATGGTTGCAATCCGTGGACCACCTCTTTTGCCAACACTACCCCAGCTTTATATGTAACAACAAATAACTCCATGCATTGTGATTGAAGACTTTGTTTTTCATCAGCGAACTAGATGCATAATAAAGAACTATGAACAAGCTTCATTTTCAAACATGGAAGTTGATGTATTGCATTAACATTCCTATCATTTTGTTCCTGTAAAATGACATCACAAACTGTAGAAGAACAATCATTGACAAATAAATTTTTCGTCCTTTTTTCTCTACTTCCTTTTCTTTTTCTTCATTTTCCCTTCTTTCTTCACTCTCTATTGCTTTTTTTTCTATTCTTTCATTTTCTATTTTCTCCTTCAGCCGGTGTTGATCCTTACTGACCTGTCTTGATGTCATAAACTTCAACTTAATTTTATGTCCCTCATGCCTCAAATCAAGCTAACGTTCATCAAGATTGAGTGTTTTAAAACGAAATCATGACCATCCCAAAAGAAGATGACAAGAATCCATGTGAGCGATACCACATAATACTTCTTTCACACATTTCCCTGTATCGAATTTGATCCATGCTTGATTTGGATGAACGTTTGTCGGTAACTAGAGTTTTTCCACCAATCTTTGGCTCACAACATTGTTGTCGCTTCCATAATCGTATGCAACTAAATATGGACAGCCTTTGATTAAACACCTTGTATAGTAAACTTCCATTATTATTCCAAACCTAGAGTCAGGCTCTTAATACCAAATGATGCGAATCTCATTGCACAAGGGTTTACTTAGGATCTTTAGGGTTAGAACCAGTTATGACCATGAGATTTTTTTTTTGGCAGAATTAGGTATTCATTTTGAAAATTGGGTGAAGAAGAAAGAAATAAGAGGTGAATTTAAAAGTAGAAGGAAAGAATCACTCTTTCCAAAGGAGGCAACACAGAAAGAATGAAAAAATCCTTTGATACAGCCAAGGGTTCTTGAAACACTCAAGAACTAGGAGAATCATTCTCACTATTAGATAGAAAATAGAATTTCTGAACAAAACTTAACTTGTTTTCATTGATAAAATGGTTCAGTTTATATAGAAGCTTTAACCACTAAAATTACAAAAGACATATAAATTACAGTTACAGTCCACTTAAAGCTATTAATGATCCACTCAAACTAATAATGATCCATTAGATATTGATGGTAACTGAAATTAAGGCAAACAAAAGTTACCCACAAGCATTCAGCAAAGGTCTTCTTGGTCTTCCAAAGACTGGTTCTTCAATTGTCAAATGGGCCTTTATTACAACTTGAAAATAAAGCAAAACTAAAATCCATTAATTTGTTAAGCCAAAACACAATTTGGTCAGTCAATTTTGCAAAGCATTGGACCCTTATTTAAATAAAAGAAACTGCAGCAAATTGGTATATTAGTCTTCTCCATTTGGGTTATGATGCGATTCATATCACAAAGGGAACAGAATAGTATTGGCAGTAGCGGAAGAAGGCACAAAGGGATTCCATTCCATCATAACCATCTCAATCCTAATCAAAGATTCTTATAAGAAGAATAAGGAATCAGGTTAACAAAGGATGAGTACCTCAAAGTTGTTGGTGTTGAACCTAAAATAAAGAAACCATCATAATGCAGGTACACACTTTAGATGGTCAAGTTAATGACATTAGCATAAAGGTGTATGGAAAGACATAAAACTGACTTGAAAGTTGCATGAAGTTGAACCAATAGTAAAGCAATTAGAGCAGCATTTAGAAAACAAATACAGGACTGCAAAAGAGAGCGTCAGTCCACCTTTATATATACCCAATTAGATGGAATCACTCAGAGGTGTTAGAGATGTTGGACAACTTGACTTGATGCAGGATGATCATCTTTGAGATATTGTCTTTCAAATCGTGGGGTTGTGAATTGTATCGTATCGTGCAATGCGAATCGTGTATCATACTATTTTTACTAAAGGTTTGAATCGTCACTTTTGGTTTTGTTCCTCAAACAGGTACACATTTGAGCAACTCTAGATCTAGTACACTTAAGAATGCAATCTACAATCCACTCAAGCAAATCCAATAAAGAATAAACTTTGAAATCTTATTGCTTCTCTAGTTCTGACATGACATATATTACATGAAGATGAGAAGACTAGTCTTGTATAGTTTATTGAAGCATGTATGATTTGTGTGTTTCGTCCTATTGGGTATCGTCTAGCGATTAACCAGTTCAGTATTAAGAGAATTATTCACGTGTCTTAAGATCAGAGTGTAGGTGTGTCTCATGTTTGGCCAATTTATAACAAAATTGCACTATAAATAGGACCTCATAACCTTTGTATTAGGTTATCTTTCTTGTCTTGTGCAAGAGTTTATTATGGAGAGGAACTTCTTAAGTTTTAATCTTTATGATAGTATTTTTTTTTCCATGGACATGGATTAAAATCCATAGACACTTCGATTGAACCAAATCAATCTTGTTTGTACTTGTTCTTCTTGTTTTCTCTTGTGTACCTTCTTCTTTTGTTTCCAGCACTTGGTTTGTGCTCTATTTAAGTTATATGTGTGGTAGACTATTCTTTGTGAATTGTGAATTTGTGAGCTATTCCACAACAAAATTCTTCTAATATGACATTATGATTTGTTGAAATCTGAAAAGATACCACCAAGACAGTTTTGAAGCATTTTGCAGCTTCCACCATACAAACCAAAAATTGGGAAAAAGGAAGCAACCATTAAAAGTTGGCTTATCAACAAATAATGCTAACTTCCCAAGCATCTATATGAAACTAGGGGTGGCAATACGGGCTGAGCCCAACGGGCCAGCCCGTCAGCCCGTTATTAAAGGAACGGGTTGGGTCAGAATTTTTAACTCGTGGCCCGTTCTAACCTGGCCAATTTGGCCCGTCAATAGGTCAGGCTGCATGACGGGCTAGCCGCAGGCTGGCCCGTAACGCGTGTATGAAAAAAAATTAATGAAAGGCTGGCTTGTGTGTGATGAAAGGCTGACCCGTGTGTGATGAAAGGTTGGCCCTTGAGATAAAAGTTTTATTTTCTTTCGTAGAGTTTCTTTTCTTTTGCCCCAAATCATTTTCTCCTTCAGCCAGACGCACACCACCACGCACGCACCACCGGTCCACCTCGCACCACTGGACCACTACGCACAGGAGTCTGGCGACGACGACGGCGTGAGCCATGGAGGAAGACGGCGACAGTATACAGTGACCCACTTCGCATCTAATCTCCGACGCGAGCAACGATCAACGCGAACAACAATCTCTCCCACTTCGCATCTAATCTCCGACGGTGGAACAACGACCAACGCGAGCAACGATCATCACGATTGACGGCGACGCAAGTTCGTTCCCGATTTTCAATTTTTGATTCCACTTTGTGCCCTAATTTCTGGTTCTGCTACTGCCATGGTGATTTTGAATTTTCTACTCCCCTTCCTGCCCTAATTGTTGTGTTCTTCTGCTACTGCCAATTACATTGAATTATTGTTTGTGCTGAATCTGATTGGTCTCTGTTTCTGCTATATATTTTTCGATTTCTCAATTCTGCCATTGTTATATGTTTGGTACCTTGGAATTGGGTGGTGGCGGCCCTGCGTGCTTAGGCTCAGATGGGAAAATATTGAGAGTTGGTGGCATTGCGTATTGGTCTTTATTTCTGCTATTGGTATTTGTTTAGTGCATTACTGTATCAGTTTGGTTTGGACAATTTTCGATTATGGCAGTGCGTATTGTAATGCTTACTATTGTTGTGTTGTGTTGTGTTATATTGTATATGTCATCTTCAGTTTTTCAGTTTGGGTTTTGTGTGATAGGAACCTCATAAAAATAATGGATGATTCAGTTAGCAAACCTATATCCATGAAAAACCAAATACTGTAACCAATAGTGTGACTGAGGATAACAAAACTGGTGAAACTAATAAGAAAAAGAAGAAGTTATCATCCTCTGATGTTTGGAAATTCTTTACTAAGATTGGGGTTTGTGAGGATGGAAAAGAAAGGGCAAAGTGTAATGGGTGTAACCAAAAATATATAATTGGGGGTGCAAGATATGGGACTTCCCATTTAAAGCGTCATATTGAAAAGTGTACCAAATGTAGATTTGATGATGTGGGTCAAATGATGGTGGACATGCAAGGAAAATTGAAAGCCAAAAAAATAGACCAAATGGTGTCTCGTGAAT
>Ga0209589_1006352_pt1 | contig 19600 bp, 21 predicted proteins | sample CowpeawhiteBW_FD_187525 | JGI IMG/M metagenome (GOLD analysis project Ga0209589, IMG submission 187525) | Root nodule microbial communities of legume samples collected from California USA - Cow pea white BW (SPAdes) (version 2) | ecosystem: Host-associated > Plants > Roots > Nodule | place: USA... | reverse complement strand
TATCTGCTCATTTAATAAAGTTTTAAATTTTCCCGCGTTTTGGGAAAATGAGGTATTATTAATCGCGCTGTCTTATTTATTCCATTTAATTATTTATAAATCCGTAATATCCTGACGGGATGTTACAACCATGAAGTTTTTTACTAAAATAAACAATTGGATGAACTCCTTGCAACAACATTGCACCTATGCCCACACTTGATGCATCACATTCTAGCTCAAAATTTTTAGAAAAGTTTGGTAATGCTAAAATGGGGACATTGGTGAGTTTTTCTTTGAGTTGCTGAAAAGAAGACTCTTATTTTTCCTCCCAACTAAAAATACATAATTTTTTACTAACTCATATAAGGATGAAGCTAAACTAAAAAAGCTAGGAAAATACCTCCTATAAAAGTACAAACTTGTTAGCTCATGGAACCTCCTATTCTCTCCTACATTTTTAAGAGTATGCAACTCCTGAATGACCTTTATTTTCTTAAGATATACATGAACCCCATAAGACCTTTATTTTCTTAAGATATACATGAACCCGTAAGAAAATGACACTATAGTTACCATATTCAAATTTGTTTGTGACTAGCTTCCCATTACTTTTAGCATTGATACAACCTACAATAATGTTTTAAATTGCTTTTTATACTTTAATTTATCTCAAAATTTTCCACTTTAGAAAACTTAGAAAATATATTTTATGAAATAAAACTCTGAATTTATTTAGTTTTTATTTAAATACGTATGAAAATGAAAATTATATTTTAGCGATTTGAATGACAGTAATTTTAGGATATAAGGAAAAAACCACTTTATTATAATATTATAGCATCATAATAAAAAAATGAATCTTATTCCATTAATAAGATTATATTCTAAACCAAATAATTGAGAAAGATAGTGTTTAAATAGAAAGTAAAAAATTTAAAATGCTCAGTCATTGGTTTGTCCGCACTTAAGTTTTGTTTGGTAATAGGTAGAGAAAAACTCACTTTGGCCCATTAATACGGCGTTGGCCATTTATTTTTTTTTTCCGCATTAAAGTTAGTAAGAAATTATTAGACAGTTTCTTTTTCTACCTCCATGACTTTCTTCTTACACCCCTATTAAATAAATTTCCCATTTTACTTTTTTCTAATTACATAATCTGAAAATAAAATTGGACTTTTAAATTGTACAGTCCAAAAGTTAAAAATAATTTTAGATTCTGAAATCTGGAAGTCACTTTTTACTTAAAAAAGAATTTTGCATCGCTTGATCTGATAATTAAAAATTACAAATAGAAAGTCAAATGGCTTTTGGATTATGTAATTTAGATGTTATTCTTTTAAGAAAAACTTTTAAATTGTATAATCTGAAAGTATTTTTAATTTTTAGGTTTTACATTTAAAAATGGATAAAATAGAAAGTTTTTTTTGAATGAGAGTGAAAAAAGAAACATATGATGATGCCCAAAGAAACTGCAAAATTATTCAAATGTTGAGGGTAAAGCTTAGCTAGGTTTCCCTCCCATACTTCTGTTGGAGAAACGATGCACCCTTTTATTAGTAGGAGGACAAAAATATCTTTAGGGATAAAATCTGCTATCAATAATAATAATAATAAATAGATGTCGGTTGTTATAGATGAGTTAAAATGAAAATCATATTACCTATATTGGCAAATATTATTACTTGTAGTTGTATAGTGGATATTAATTACTAATAAAAAATTAAAATTTAATTTTTATTATAGTTTATATTATCTTTATAATTTTATTTAGATTTTACTTTAAATGATTATAAATTATTATTTTTTAAATGTTTTGGAGTATTTATAAATTCCCTCAAATTTTAAAAAATTGAGAAGTATTTTTTTAATCTGTATCATGTGAATAACGAGATAAATAACATATCGAATTTTTTGTTTAAGATTGGATAGGGGTAGACAATATTCAGAATCTGCACAATTTTTGGCTTGAAGGGTAATCATGAATAAGGTGCCTACAAGGATAAATCTGAGAAGGAGAGAAGTACAATTAACTGATATTTCCTGTGTATTTTTTGAGTTAGAAGAAGAGACTAATACACACTTATTCCTCACTTGCAATGTAACAAAAAAGATTTAGAACATGTGTAATAGGTGGGTGGAAGTGAGAACGGTGCATCATAATCAAATTAAAGCTCATTTCCAACAATTTGATATGTTCACCCACCCTTAATAGTAAGGGAAATAAGTTATGGAAGGGTGTTTGGATTTCAATTATAAGGAACATAGGGGGTCACAGGAACAAAATAGTGTTTTAGGCAAGGAAAAGTAGATGTAGAAGAAATATTTACCATGACACAATTAAATGCTTGGGCTTGGATAAAGTATAAAATTGGTAAGGTTGATTTCTCTTATTCAAATTGGATTCTTTGACCAATTCAGTGCCTCCACTCTATTACTTAGAAACATAATCACAATCATAAATAGGTGACTAGGTAGGGACCACAAATGCCTATGAGGAAGCAAGAAATAGATTCAGGTGCTTTGTCTCTTCTCAAGACATCCTAACCATGTCAGACTTTTAGTTTGGTGCTTGTTTTGTCTGTGCATAAAATCAAGGAATATTTGTCTCATGCAACCCTTATCATATTTAAAGGCAACTTGAAAATATCAAAATCAAATGTAGAACACTAAATGGATATCAAGGATTGAATAATATATTATGGATTTGTTAGAGTATGATGTTTGACTACAAACCCAAACTTTGAACCTGATGTAACTTTGTAGTCACTCTATATAAATGTTTGAAGGGAGAGTTAGCTGAATTTTGTTAAGTTTAAATATATGATATTTACAATAGATAAATGTTTTTATAATAGGAAAACACAGTAAAAAAAAAATCTATATATTTTTATATATATATATATATATATATATATATATATATATATATATATATATGTAATTCTTTACTAAAAAAAATGGTAGATAGATGTGATGATCATAGGAAGAAATATTTTTCCATATCAAAGAAATATATAAAAATGAATTAACTTATCCTTCATAAATTTTGAAAAATCTTGGAATCAAATCATATTTTGAAAAAAGATATTTGTTTTTAACTTGTGGCCTAATTATTTTGTAGGTTTGATGGAGTGATAGAGGGAGAAGAGAGTGGGTGTTGGTGTGGGGGATTTAATGTAGGTAAATAAATGTAAAGAAGGTAAAAAGGATCGTTGAAGTAGTGGGGAGAGCAGTGCAGGGTAGGTGTCAGTTGGCACCGCAGGAGAACAGAAGAAGAAGAAGAAGAGAAACAGCGCGGTTGTTTTGTTTGGAATTAGGTTTTTGTTTGTGTCCCTGAATGAGTGTAATAGAGATAGGAATAGAAATTGGAAAAGAAAGAGAAAGAGAAAGAGATATCGATAGTTGAGGAGGTGAGGGAGGAGAAAGGGAAAGGGAATGGATCAATCGTTCCTGGTAATGCTGTCAAATCTGCTTCACCTCCACAACTCCCTCGACCCAACAACCTCCCTCCTCTCCGACTCACTCTCCTCAACCACCGCCAACCCCTCCTCCCTCCTCCACTCCTCCTCCATCGCCCCCCTCCTCTTCTTCACAATCGCATCCGTCCTCTCCTACGTCGCCTCCACGCGCCCCTCCTCCTCCCCTCCCAACCCCAACGCCGCCGCCACCACCACCACCAACAACAACCCCAACACCCACGCCAACAACAACGCCTCCTCCGACTACTCCGTCTCCGCCTTCCGCGCGCTCTCCACGGAACACATCTGGTCCCTCGAAGCCCCTCTCCGCGACGCCCACTGGCGCTCCCTCTACGGCCTCTCCTACCCCGTCTTCACAACCGTCGTCGACAAGCTCAAGCCCCACATCGCCCTCTCCAACCTCTCCCTACCCTCCGACTACGCCGTTGCCATGGTCCTCTCCCGCCTCGCCCACGGCCTCTCTGCCAAAACCCTCGCCGCCCGCTACTCCCTCGATCCCTACCTCGTCTCCAAAATCACCAACATGGTCACGCGCCTCCTCGCTACCAAGCTCTACCCCGAGTTCATCAAAATACCCGTTGGCCGCCGCCGCCTCCTCGAGACCACCCAGGCCTTCGAGGAACTCACATCCCTCCCCAACATGTGCGGCGCCATCGACACCACCCCCGTCCACCTCCGCTCCACCCCCAACAGCAACCCTAACCTCAACCCCTACCGCTGCCGCTACGGCTACCCCTCTTTACTCCTCCAGGTGGTCTCTGACCACAAGAAGATCTTCTGGGACGTCTGCGTCAAGGCCCCCGGCGGCACCGACGATGCCACCCACTTCCGCGACAGCCTTCTCTACCACAGGCTTACCTCCGGCGACGTCGTCTGGGACAAGGTCATTAGCGTTCGCGGCCACCACGTGAGGCCTTACGTGGTCGGCGATTGGTGCTTCCCTCTGCTGCCCTTTCTCCTCACCCCGTTCTCCCCCAGCGGGATGGGCACCCCTGCGCAGAACCTGTTTGATGGAATGCTCATGAAGGGAAGGTCCGTGGTGGTGGAGGCCATTGCCCTTCTGAAGGGGAGGTGGAAGATTCTTCAGGATTTGAACACCGGTGTCCATCACGCCCCCCAAACCATCGTTGCCTGTTGCGTGTTGCACAACCTCTGCCAGATTGCAAGGGAGCCCGAACCCGAGCTGTGGAAGGAGCCCGACGAGAGTGGACCCCCTCCCAGGGTCATGGACAGTGAGAAGTCCTTTCATTACTATGGGGAAAAATTGAGGCAAGCGCTTGCTGATGATCTGCACCACAAGCTTTCCTCAAGATAGTACTTCCTTAATCTCTTTGCCCCTTTTTTACTATTATAACTGTCAACTGCCTCGCAAGCAAGACAGCAACCTCATTGTGTGTTTTATGAGAAGAAGTGTGTTTTTAGATTTAGTTTTTATTAACTTCTGAGCTTGTTGTCGTTCATAACCGGGTGTAGAAGTAGAATACATAATGATAAGTTAGATTGGTGACACTCTCAAAGTGTGATGGCTGCCTCTCGTCTTGTGAATGCGGAGGACTGAACTACTAACATTATTTTCTATTCGTATATGAAATGTTCATGTTTAAGACTAGTTTCAACTCTGATACCATTGTCTCCCTTCATTTGCTTTCGACGTTTACATCCTTTCTTCCTTCTTCAATGTTAAAACATGCTTCCTTTTGATGCTTTTAGAGAGATTCGATAGGTCCTTAGTTCTTTCTTTGATTTTGTGCTGGTTAGGTGTTTAATCTGAACCTATTCAATGGAATTTGTTAGTAGCAAGTCCATCACCAAGAGACTCTGATAATAATATGTTGCCGCTTCGGTCTAGCTGCATGATGTTTGAAATTAATGAATATATTCTGCATGATGTTTGAAATTAATGAATATATTCGGTCTAGCTGCATGATGTTTGAAATTAATGAATATATTAGATACCGTGTGTCTGGTAATGTGTCTGGAAGTAAAAGTTTACTTCAAATCAACAATAACAATTGATGCAAAAGATACAAGTTGTATTTTTCATAGTGTTGTGGAAAATCATAGCATCGGTGATGACCAACTACAAACTTAAAGTAATAGATAGTTCAGAACAAATTTTTCATAGTGTTGTGGAAAATCATAGCATCGGTGATGACCAACTACAAACTTAAAGTAATAGATAGTTCAGAACAAAGATAACCCAAACTGTTTGTAACACTGCATGTAAAAGTAATGCCTGAGAAAACTTGAAACCAACGAATTACATCTTCTGAAATGAAATATGACAAGAATGAATTCAAATTCATCGTTCTACATTTTCATAAAAAGGCAAATGTTTCTGTTGAGTTGATTCAGTTTAGTAATGAACGAAAATGCACATTTTAATATACCCTCATTACATGAACGTCGGAAAGGCAGAAACTACATACTTGTGGAACTACATACTTGTGAATGTACACAGAAAGGCAAACTACATACTTGTGAATGTACACAGAAAGGCAAACTACATACTTGTCGTAACTACATTCAGCAGAAACTACATACTTGTCGGAACTACATACGTGTGAATGTACACAGAAAGGCAAACTACATACTTGTCGTAACTACATACTTGTGAATGTACACACGTAAAGGCAGAAATTATATACTTGTGAATGCACATACGGTAAGTAACACAAATACCAAAGCAAAATATTGAAAACTGAACAAAAATTGATAGATACGAGACGACTGACTCAGCTACTATTAAGACCACGCTTATCGGAATGTGCATCATGGTGGACATTTTTCACACTTTCCAAACATTTAGAGTCGCTCAGCCGCAACAGCTTCCAATAATTTTAGTTTCTCAAACAGCTAAAATCCCCTACAATATGCTACTAGGAAAGTAACTGATTCATAGAATGTAAATGTAAGGTAACACTAATACAACATCTAAAATTAAGATGAAATTTTCAGACTCACAAACTTATGGTTATACAAAAGCATTCATTAATACAGGTGACAGGAAATTATTACCACCCATTGAGACAAAGACAAAGTTAATCTAATTCTACAATTCATATATTAATTCTTAGGCCAACGATCTGTAGACTATTTTACAGTTTGAGCTCCTTCAAAAAGAATCAGAGTTGCATTTCATTATGAACCTGTACTTTTTTAAATGGGTGCTAGCAAGGGCTTCAGATAAGAAGACAACAATGAGTTCCGGCGCCAACTAAACACAAATCCAAATATGGTCGAGTCAAGCCACACAAGGCTCTTCTGCTTTAAATTTTATTGAACCTTGGCAAGGCTTCGGCTAGATACACCGTGTAATAATTTGACAAACCCAAGAAAGCTTAACTTTCCATCTGTGTGACGTATCCAATCGTGAAGAACAACATGAACGGGGATAGAGGGGCCAAGTCCAAGTTCCTAAACAATATTTTGAAGAAATATGATGGGGATTAGGCATATATACTCAGTAATTTTAAAATTTTCAATGATTCCCTATGACTAACAAGAGTCACATCAGTACATTCTTGACAGATCCAGCAGTAATCAGTAACAAATAACTACAGATTCTTTAGATGCATATAAACAAAGTGGCAGATAGAAAGTGCACATGCATTAAATTATGCAAAGTGATGCCATCAGATGTAGTTACTCAATTATTTTTGGAAGTCCTTTGTTAGATTTGGTTGGAGGGCCGTGCATGAATTTTGAAGGGTGTCTTTAGTCTCTTCACCTATTATGGGAAAGGGTGGTGCTTTATGGCCAAGCATCTTTATGGCTCAAAGCCTTGCCATACATCTACTTTTTGGGTTCTTTAGTTTCTTAACTTTCCCTACTGTCTGTGGAGAGGATTCCTTATCCTCCATTAGTTCCACTTTCTGTTCTTTCCTAATAAATTTTCTGCAACTACCTCCTCCATCTGTTTTTGTTTCCTATGTAACTACCCCTGCCAGTAGTTCTTTTCTTTCTTTACTTTTCCTACGGTCTATGGAAGATTCCTTATCCTCCTTAAGTTGAACTTTCTGTTCATCCTAATAAATTTTGTAACTGCCCCTTCACCTCTTGAAAAAAGAAGGGTTACTACCTACATCAATTACAAGCACACACATATAAATCAGTTCTAGTGGAAATAACTGTAAATGCAGCTTTGAGAATAATGCTAATAGTCTAAGAGTGAAGTGATCTTTTCTAAACATACTGAAGCAAGCTCTTCAATGACAATAGCCCTGTTTCCATCTTTGTCAAAGAGCTCATAGGCACAGCGAGCATGTTGTTCCCAACGATCAAGAGCTTCAAGTTGATGCACACTTAATGCAGCTGCACAGAATTCTTCAAAATCCATCCTTCTATATTGTAATGAATTCAGCTGTCATAAAAAGAGAAATACAAATGTAATAGAGAAACAAATCAAATTAAGGGATATATCTATATACACAGAGCACGGTAGTTTTGGTAGTTTTGTTTTACCGAGGAAAGAAAGTCAGGGATGCGAGACTCTTTCATGGCATCTGTTGCATATTTCATCAAGGCCTGCTCAGAAATATATGAATTAGAAAAGCATGTGGAATCTAACATCGATAAATTTCATACACATCGCATGATGACTAACCTTGTTAACATTCTCTAAAGATATGCTTCCATTTTTACTTGGTTCTAGCAGTGAAAATTGCTCCCTCAGATAATAGAGTTCATCTGCAGTCAGTGTTTTTGACAAGGCCTGTGAAAGAGACAAATAAAATTAATTAGTCAATTACAAAAGAAAACTAAATTGCACACACTTGTGGTCAGAAGGACGGACCCTTAAGGCAGCCTTGCGTAATGATGATGATCTCATATATGTCTTCATGAGCTTAAATATTAAAATATCAAGTGGAACTTTTACGTTGTTGTAATTCCGTATCCAAGGATGACCTGCAAGCAAAAGATTATTGGTGGCAGCTTGAAAAATATCTTACGAGACGTGAATGATGTTGTTATAGGTAAAAAAAACTGACTTAGAGCCTGAGCAGCAGATATCCGCTTCCGTGGGTCCTTGTTCAATAAGCGTTTGACAAAATCCTTTGCTTCTAAAGATAAAGATGGCCACGGTGTTTCATCAAAGCTAGGATCAGCTTTCAGAACTGCCCTGAAAATACCAGACTCTGTTCGAGCCCAAAATGGACGACTACCACATAAAAGAATATATGCTATCACGCCTATACTCCACACATCAGCCTCTGTGCTATAAGATCTATGGAGAACTTCAGGGGCCACATAGTATGCACTTCCAACAATATCATTAAGCCTTTCATCTGTAAGACGCAATTCAAGAAACAAGATCATATTCCCACACTCTCATGATGTAAAGGATACTACTACCAACTACCAGGTAAGGACTAGTAAAGGAAGACCTGGTCTCACAAAATCTGATAACCCAAAGTCTATGGCTTTCAACTCAGAACTTTCATCCTTTTTAGTGTACAAAAAATTCTGAAAACAAAAAAGCAAGGAGGTTAGATAATATTCCAAGTTGAAATTCATATTCAATGAGTAAATCTAACCTTCAATATATATATATAGAAAAGAATTTCTTTATGGAATTTTCTTTGCTATTATTTATGGTTGACTTTGTTTCCTAACCATCAAAGTGACTGAACTATAGCTAGGATTCCTCGTGTAGATAAGTTAATGAGCTTTATCAAACATTTTACCTGTGAGACAAGAATGAGGGGCTTCTTTGGGGAAGGGGTGTAAAATTCAGTTACAAATGGGTAATCCACCCATGCCCAACTAACCATTTCCATGCCTAGCTAGTGTTAGGTGAGTCTGGAAATATAGCAGATTCAGAGGCTTTAACCATATGCTCACCTCTGGCTTAAGATCTCGGTGCACAACACCCTGAAGATGACAAAATGCAACAACATTTAGTATCTGCACCATTACAGCCTTTGCATCATCTTCTGAGTATTTCCCTCCCCTAAAGAAGAAATAAACCATGTAGTTAGTTAGTTAGTGGCAAGGCGCAATTCCAAAGGTCAATTTTCTTATCAGTATAGAATGTAAAGCAGGTGTGTTAAATGAAATTACCTTGATAATATCATATCTAAGAGCTCCCCCCCTTCACATAACCTGAATTGTCAATAAGATCCAGCTGGTTACAAAAACAGTATAAAGCAAAAAAGAAAAATCAACGAGAAATAGGTACTCTATAAACAAAAATATGATAACCTAAGCCATAGTGCAGGTGTCACTAAAAAGGTTGTATCATATATTGTTATGATAAGATATTTTATTTGAGCTAAAAGAAAAGTTATTGTTAAACTTCACTAGGATGGCCAGGGAGCACTACAGCTACAATATAGCTTTGAAGAGAAACAGAAACAAACATCGCAAACTTACTCCATTACAATGTACACATTATCTTGGTCTTCAAACGCATCATAGAACTGTATCAAATTGCTGTGACCATTCAAAGCTCGCAATATTTTCACCTCCCTTCTCACATCTTCAATAGCAATTGCTGTTGTCATCTGGCAAAAAAAGGGGTGATGAGTCTTAATTCCTTCTATACAAACCATCAAAAATGACATAAAACCTCGAGTTTTCTCCAGTAAACTACCCGAACTATTTGGAACTCAACGACAATCTCAGAACTGCTGAGTGTTCCAAGTGATGCACCAAATGTAAAGCAGAAGGGCATATGATGATTAAGATTAGGATTGAACATAAAAAAAGTTAACCTTTGATTTCGGTATGACCTTAACAGCCACTTGTTGACCCTTAAGCTCACCCTTCTTGAACCTAGCAGAACAAGTATACCCAAAATGCCCTCGACCCACTTCTTCACCAACTTCCAACCTACTCGTGAACTCCTTGGAGAACCCAAACCTCTTATCCAAATCCGCCGCAGCTCCACCACCATCCTCCCCCTCCTCCGATATCGCAGCAGCCGCCGCCTTTTTTCCCTGTCGCCGCGCCAGCACAGCTCTTATGTGCTTAGCCGGCGAAGGCGGAGGGAAGGGCTTCCGGAAGAACCTCCTCGGCGTGGAGGCCGCGCTCCTGCTCCCTCCCGCCGGCGCCGGAGACTTCTTCAGGAAGCGCGCGGGGCTCGGGCTGTAGAACGGGAAGAACGGAGACTGTTTCCCGGCGGCGACGTCATCTTTCCGGCGGTGGTTCTCGGCGGCGGCGGGACTAAGTGGGGCTTTCGGGATTTGCGAAGGGTCGGCCTCGGCTTCCGCTTCGCGAAGCGCGTAAGGGTTCGCCTTCTGCGGCTTCGATGTGCAAACTCCCATCACTGGAAGATCACAGAAGCTGCGAGCTACTCAATCATTGGTCACGCCATTGCGGAAAAGATTCTTCTGGGTCTTGTTGTTTTCTGCGAAAGATTCGAACTTTGCAGAGGGTTTTAAAGAGGGCGGAGGTGGATTTGTGGGGGCAGTGTAAGAAGAAGAAGATGAAGAAGAAAAAGAAGAAGAAGGAGAAGGAGGTTGATTTCACGCGACACGTGGCATGCACGTGAGTATTGGGTTTTGGGTGTTCATTGAATTGGGAAGTAAAGAGAGAAGGGAAGGTCTGAAATTGAATTAACGAGGAAGAGGATGATAATGAGAAGAGTGATGATATGCTTAGGTGAGAAGATGGCGAAGGGGGGTTGTATTCTATTGTTTCTTGCCACAGGTTTGGCTACATATTGTTCCCCCTTTTGACTCATCACCAACAATGCCGTACCAAGAGAAATATACCATTATTATAGCAACAAAGAAAATTTTTATCTTTTAATCAATTATTTGTTACTGTCACATGAACGAGGCAACACTGCAAAAACTCATCAACAAATTAAAAATAAATAGGACCATTTATCGTTTAAAAAATCTTTATTTGTTCATACCACTTGTTATTCCGTTGAAGTAAAGTCGAATTCAAGAGCTTTAATATATTCTTGACTTCATTAACCACTTTTTGTAAATAGTTTGGGCATGCTTCTTCCCTCTTTGTTTGGCTTAAACAAGAAATGAAGCCAAATATGGTATTCCCTTTCCAACTGTGAAATGAACAACAGCGACGGTTTGAGATCACTTTGTTAGACGAGACACGTAAATAAGCAACACCCAAATTACACGTATCAGCTTTTGAAAACATCTTTTACTCAGAAAGAAAATATTGTGTCAAAAAAGTCTCACCTATGCTCTGTCTGCTGGAGTAACACAGCTTGCGCATACTGATACGAAAATTGAATGCAGTTTGAATTGAAGTGTATAATATAATATTATATGATGTTAAAGGATTTGTTTGGGTTGATTAAGTTGAAATTTGTTAATATTTTATGTGATGAATAGGGTCTGAGATCTGTTCTCTTATCTTGGGACTCAGATACGGATCTGGTACATGGAAGTAACTTGATTTGGCAGTAGCATATGATTTGTTGTTCACATGCAAACGCTGGATTTAACAATGCACGTAAGACAATTTTATAAATTTCCCTGACCAACACGACTTGGAGGTTCTCACCCATGTGAGGGCCAACTTCTAAATAAATTGCAGGGAGTGATTAGTAAGCAATCCCTTCCATCCTTTTTCTTTACTTATTCTAAATGCAGTTACCATTGTGCTTGCTTTTAATTGTTCTCTATGTTATTCAATGGGTTTAGTCACCATTCATGCTGCCTGCTTTTATCTTTTGTTTTAGAAAGCTAGTTTTCAAAGTTATTTATATTTGTTAATGATATTTTAAATTCAATTTACAGAAGCTAAGTGGAAGTGTAAATAAAATATGATTAGATCGGGAGAGAATTTAAGAGAGAGTGGTTGGAGGGATTTGAAGGAATGAAGAAGGATTTGTTAATGATTCCATGAATGTCATAATTAAAAAAATATATTAAAAGATAAAAGATTACTCTTTTGTCCCTGTAGTAAAAATAAGTGAAAATAAATTAAATTTAGTTTAAATTAATTTTAAGTTAATAGAAAATATAATGTATTTCTTAACATTGAGATATAGTTTAAATATAGGCTTAACACCTCTTCTTTGCTTCAAATACCAAAAGCTCAAAACTCTCACCTTCAACAACTTGGGACTGAGCTTCATAATGTCAAGAAAGGATATCAGATAGTATTGAAGCTTATACTCCACATGAAATCTTTTATTGTTTTTCTAAAAGTCATAGGAAATCTTGCATTAGATAAATAGAAAAGTTCACTTATTTGATTAATGAAAAATTCAAAAATTCACAATTATTGTAACACATATACGAAAACATAAGTGTAACAACTTTGAACCAAACTTCATAATATGAATACTCTATATAAAACCCATTGATACTTGTCTGAAATCCATTATAGATATTGTATTAAATCAAGAGTAACTCAATGTTCTCCTTATTGGCCTTTCATCTGAATATGAGACCATTATTTTAATGATCAACCATAAACTATAACTCTTCTTGTTGAATGAGATTGAGTCTTTTACTATTGCTTAATAATCTCACATTGAATGTTTGAAGCAATATAGTGAAACAACTTTTTGCTCAATATTACTCAAGTTGCACTCGAAAATGAGAATAGTGTGCGTGAAGTCATAATCTCAAGTCAACTATGTAAACCCAAATAATAGTTTTAACTTCACCTCCAACATTAATTAATTGTCCTTTGATGGAAATCATGCAGGAAGAAATAGAAGTAGTAGTGGAAGATACAGTTGATGGAAATAATAATGTTCAGTATTGCTACCATATATTACTATAGGTTTGATTCTTCCTATCAATGCCATCGCCAGCATAATATGACAACCATTTCACATGACCTTCAACTCCTTAACCACATTTTATTAAATATTATAATCATATTCAAATTTTTCTTTCCAATGCACATCTTAAAACAAGTATTTTGAGTTTGAGGTCACTCATTATGTCACTAAAAGTTTCACTTCACTTAATGAAGAGATAACTTCAAAGTAAAAAACTTTTTTTCTGTAGAAATAAAGAAAGTTTGCTCCCCAAATTCACTCTAATATCAAATTTCATCTAAATATTTTTATTATCTTTTTTATAACTTACCATTGTCAAATTCACTCTAATGGGATTGAATTTATTTTTTAATTTCATCCCAACAACTTTTTTTGTGAAATCTCAAGTTGACCACAAACTCTTTCTCCATAGTCACCTCATTAATGATGACATTTTATCAATTTGTCAACCTTCTACCCTTGTCACACCTCAATAAATATAATTTACCATATTCATCATGTTTATAAGAATAATCATTCTAATTTTAGTAGCAATATTGAATCTTCTTTAGTTTCTCTCTAGCATAATAGACCGGGACATCCACACTCATTTATTTTGTATGATTTATTATTGTAATACTCTTATTTAAAATAAACAAAAAATGTACCATTTTGTGTAGGCCACTATAAGATAAATTGCATCCTATTACTTCTCATTGTTCGCTAATTGTTTATACTAAGTTGTTAATGGGTTATATGAACTAAATAGGCTTTGTTGGTGCTTTTTAGTATGTATACATAGATTTCTTTTCTTAAAAAAATATGAAACTATATTTGTGTTAAGAATTTTAAAAATATAGTTGAATTATAACTAAATGAACTAATTAAGGTTGTTGAAACTTATTAAGTAGTGAACATACTAGTGCAAAACAGTGAAATAACAATAGGATACCAGATCATTTATAAAAAAAAACGATGTAATAAATCATGCGGTGGCAATTTTGTAATTACTGTGAACTATATTACATCGGTTGTTGATTTAAACGATGTAATACATCATTTTTTAAAATAAAAAAATTAAAAGACATTTTAATCGTCACTTTTTTAAAATTAAACTTGATATTACATCGGTTATATATGGGAACCGATGTAATATATATGTTTGATTTTAAAATAAATCATCACTTCTGCTTCCCTTCATTCCATCTTCTTTTGTTTCCGTGTTACTTTCACTTCTTCGTTTTCCACCTCCGTTTGCACTGTTGCTCTTCCATTCGAAGTATTCGTTGCTCCTCCATCGTTCACATTGTCGCTTTGCCGCACTGTTCTTCAGTCACGCCGTCTCACAGATCCAGTCGCGCGACCATGGAGTCTTAGGTCTCAATCATTTTGTGCTCTGCTCCTTCCAACCCTAGCCTTAAGCCACCGCTGCATCGCCCTCAACTCACACCTCTTGGCCATGCTTTGTGGTGGGCTTCATACGGGAGTTTGTAACGTCGTTCCCAACCAACACCAACGATGTCATTCTTCCCACCCACCACTAACGAGAGGGTTTTTGTGTTCGGATGTCGTGGGTTGAAGTGTGGTGGTGTAGGCGTTGTTTTCGGTGAGCTTTCTGGTGCTTATGGCTTTTGTTGGCATCTAGGGTTTGTTTCAAGCCAATGTAACAATTTTTTGTTGAATAAGGAAAAATTTATTTGTGTGTTTTGATTTTGTTGTGGGTTGTGTGTTAATTGTTGGTTTCTTCTGGCAGGTGGAAGGTTAAAGGTGTTTTACCCGCTTACTAGATGCTTGCCATATGTTTGAAGAAATAGTGTCATGCTCTCTTGTGGTTCTTACGAATTGCTCACCAAGTGTTTGTCTTATTATATCTTAGATAAAGCTCTGTTGTCTCAAATCTTTCTAAAAAAAATAATAATAGATACAAGTTAATTCATTATAATTTTAACTCTTTATTGATGCGGGTTTTGGTTTAGAAGCTAGAAAAACCTGTAATCTGTTTTTAAAATAATAGTATAGGATATTACATCGGTTCCCACGAACAATCGATGTAATATGTCTTCCACTTATAACATCACTTAATACAACATCAGTTATAAAATCGATGTAATATGTCAAAAAAAAAACAGATGTAATATCACTTTATTGTACTAGTACATGTTCCTTTACTTAGTGCTTTTCAAATTTGGGTATTTAACATATAGGTAACATTTATCCTCTCGAAGACCACCAAAATGTGTGATTAAACTAAATTGTTCACATATTATTGATTAATGTTTGTAGCTCATGCTTGTTCTTAAAAGTGTAATTATTAGAAAACTATTAATGAGATTTGTTTTGGATGTTTGAATTCATATTTTTTAAGTAAAAATTTAATATGAAAATAACGTTAAGAATTTTTCAAATTGAAGTGATTTAAGTTACTATGTTTATTTTTGCACTAAATTAGGTCTTTTTGGTATAAATAATCAATTGGTAACCCTATTTCAATGTTTACTCTTCCTGGTAGTTTTCTTTTTCTTATAGGGTAGTCGAAATAATCAATTATTCGAAGAACTAATGCTTGAAAAAATAGAGTTTCTTGTGTATTGTCTATATTACTATTATTTTATTTATTTTTTTAATGGCCTAGAGGGTGATTAGGTAAGTGTATGAAGATTCTTTCATGTCTAATCATGAGTATGCAATTGTTTTCAATATTCACCATTCATCTAGATATTTCTACATCCCAATTTTAAATTCATCTTATCATTTTCTTAGATCTCACTTCTGCATCCAAATTTTAAATTCAGCTCATCATTTTCTTATATCTCACATATGCTTTGCCTTCATGCATATCATAATCAACTTTTATCATACAATTATATTAGTTTTGGGTTAGATAATTTTTCATTTTTTTCTTTTATTTCATTTTCCCTTGTTGCATTGTTTATGTTTTCTTTAGCAAGGTTTAAATGTACAATCTAAGTTTAATACACACCATTTCCACGGATTTGACCCGAGTCTTCTTTCCTATATTATATTAAGGGGAAACTTTGTTTTGTTTGACTTTAACGTGACTAAAGGTGGGTCTAACATGTATGGATTTTATAGACTTCCTCAAGTGGTATGTTGTTATGAACTAAGTTCCAAGTGCTTTTGCCATGGTAACTTCTTTTCATTTGTGTTTAATTGAAATTATTTCTAGGTTTGTGGTTGTCATGTAAATTGTGTGTGTGTCAATAATGTGTTTCTGGATTGTTGGTTATAGACTTGATAAGGCTAGACATATTCATGGATATTCAAAGATTGGATAAGGTCAAGATCCTCTTGAAGTGAGTCAAGAGTGGATATGACATAAATCCTTTTTTATGTTCATTGTAAGATTGAGGTTGATATCCTTTAGAGTCTTGTAATTGTTCTATGCTTTGTACAAAATCTTATTTTAATAGTGGAACTAGTTTTTCTTCACGAAAAAAAATTGAGACTAGATGTAGGATCAATAGTGATTTGAACCATTACAATTCTTTGTGTGTTATTCCTTTATCTCTGTCATCTTTTATTACTCGTCTAATTGTTGTAACAATTAGTTTTAAGAAAAGTTCATTCTAGGTTTATGAAGTCTAAGAAAAATGTTTAAAACAATTTATTGTCCTTTTGGTTTAACAAAGCCTACCTCTTTTTCTACTAGAGGAAATTTCTTGTAATTAATGAACATCTAAGCAAATGCTAAAATAAAGAGGACAAGGAAATATGAGGTTTCCTAAAAAAAAAGGAAGACTATTTTTACTAAAAGAAGGATGAAGTCTCTCAAGATATCTTCTACTTTGAGTGAAAGAAGGCCAAATATATGTAGATTGAGTGTCCCTAGTTTAAGAGGAAACCATGTGGCATGTCACGCCTCCCACATTTGCGTCATGTGCTAAATATGCAATGCATGGAACAAGCTAACAAATGTCCCAACCTTGGCTTTTGAAATTGGGCTTTAATAGATCCAATTTCAAAAGATATGTGCGTTATGGACCAATCTACTTTCTAGAATTTTTACAAATTATTGAAGGCTTGGCCTAATACATGGCTTAATTTAAAACTACACTAATGGAATTTTTAGGAAGCTTGATGTCCTCCTTAGCCCATAAGAGAAACATTTGGAGTTCTTTAGGCCTATTGTGGTATTGAAGCTCTTAGGCCTATGAGAGAAGCATATTGATTGGCCTTTGATTGGGGCCTATGGCTAGGCCCAAGTCACCATCTCCTCCCTCTTGAGGATTTGTCCTTAAATTTGGAGGGTATATCTCTTCTTCAGTACCACGTGATCCTTTGAATTCCAGCTACTCCTTTATTGTTGATCATGGTGCTTCTATTTTCCTCCAGGATCAAATATCATCCTACAAGAAACACCAAACGAAGTAAGTAATTGTATTAACAGACCGAGAAAGGATACCTCCAACAATATGTGGCTCCTAAGACTTATACACCTCATATCAATTGAATGACAAAGGCGTTTGTAAGTAGGAACATTTTTATTGGTTGCAATTGTGGCCTTATGTTGTTTCAAAATAATCTTGAAAGGATTTTCAACATAAGGTATATTGATATTATTAAAGACTGTAGAAGGGTTTATTGTAGACAACTCACACTTCTTTTCTCTTACTTTATTTGTGAAATTAGTTTGTTCTTCTTTTTTTACCACTTGTGGAGGTGATATAAATCTAAGTACAAACTTATCAATGCAACCATTAACTTTAGTAGGATTTCTAAACAAGTCTTTACCTCTTAAGGTTAAGATATGTTTGTTGAGAGACTTGGAAACCCTACCTAGATTATTGGAATATATGACTCCTTTGGTACAAAGATAGTTAGAAACTTTTGTCTTTTCTTGCTCCTTCTCTTCATCCCTCTTGATTTTCATTTGTACTTGATCCTTAGCCACTTGTTATGGGGACAAAGGATGAAGTACAAAGTTCTTTTCCTTGTATAAGATGGTTATTGTATTAGAAAGACCATTCTGTATTGTTTTTCTATCAAATTGTCATCATCTTTCAAACAAAATACGACAAGTCTCCATGGGAATGACATCACATAAAACTTTATCTTTGTATTTCCCAATGGAGAATTGTACCTCCACTTGATTTTTAACCGTCATATCCCCATCTTCATTTAGCCACTGAACTTTGTACGGTTTAGAATAGGGTAAGACAGTTAAACTCAGCTTCTCAACCAATCTAGTGCTGCAACAATTACAACAAGAGCCACTATCAATAATTAAAGAACTTATATTGTTTAAAACATTATATCTTGTATAAAAGATGTTATCTCTTTGTGTAATATTGGAAACACTAGGTTGGTTGTTAAGGTTTCTTCTAATCATGAGAAGATTTTCTTCATAAGGGTATACATCCTCTCCCTTTGACTCTTTTGAGCTCTCACTCTCATTCTCACTAGTGTTTGACTTTTCTTGACTACTATAGTGGTCAATGCCTCTTAAGATGATAATCCTTTTAGTAAGGCACTAAGCAATTATATGACCTCTTCCTAAACACTTGAAGCACTTAATATCACTAGTGTGAGTGTGTGCAGATGCTTCACCCTTGCCTTTGTCATGTACCTTAGCTAGATTCTTATGAGGTTCATCCTTTTCCTTCTTGAAATCTTCTTTGACATAAGAGATAAAGAAGCTTGATCTCTTTTAGAAGATGATTCCTCAATAGCTGTTGTTGCTCTATCTTGATACATATTTGAACTAAGTCATTAAAATCTCTAAAAGGTAGTAGCTCCACTTTATCTCTTATATCAAGGTTCAACCCACTCAAGAACCTATCTAGAGTTATGTCTTCTTCTTCAACTATACTTGCCTTCATCATGAACAACTACATCTTTTGCCTATATTCCTCCACATTCATAAACCTCTGTTGAAGTCTCTAGAGTTTGTCCATGAGTTCCCTATTGTAATAGGAGGGAATGTGTCTCCTCCTAAGGGTAGATTTAGTTCATTCCATTATTGGATGGCAGGATCCCTGTGGTGTAACATCCCGACCGGATGTTACGAATTTAATTAATATCAAAAAGAAAATATAAAAAACTTCATTTAATAAAACATCATTTCCCAAAACCACGAGAAATTTAAATCTTTTATTTACTTCAATAATAATCCAGAATCCATGGCATAAAAATACTATTATAGTTATCCAAAAGTCCAATAATAACAATAGTTACAACTTATTTGAAATCATAAAAAATAATATAAAAACTTTGAGAAAATTTCCACGCTAGCCCACGCTCCGAGCCTATGCCTCACCAAAACCACTTGCAATATCATATGCTCCCGTGTACCGTGTACACAATCATCGCCAAATACAAGCAGATAGGGTGAGCTAATAACAAACAATCATATATATATATATATATATATATATATATATATATATATATATATATATATATATATATATATAATATATAT
>Ga0209589_1006351_pt1 | contig 19601 bp, 12 predicted proteins | sample CowpeawhiteBW_FD_187525 | JGI IMG/M metagenome (GOLD analysis project Ga0209589, IMG submission 187525) | Root nodule microbial communities of legume samples collected from California USA - Cow pea white BW (SPAdes) (version 2) | ecosystem: Host-associated > Plants > Roots > Nodule | place: USA... | reverse complement strand
CCTTTTAACTCATATGATTAGCATGCATGTAGATTTAAAATCATTATTTTCTATTCGATTAAGAAGTAAAGGACATAGATAAACAAAAACCACAACAATAATCAAAATAACAAACACATAAATTCATCTAACCTCAAAATCCAGTTAAGAAATTACAGTGGAATCAACCCTTAAAGCTTAGCCCTCCATGGTTTTGATGGACTACATGATAATATATGATGAAGGAAAGAAAATAAAAGAAAAGAGAGAATGAGAGATGTGATGGATGACAGTGTCTGCAAAAACCAGAGAGTTCTAAGTGTCTAAGTTGTCAGTTGTCCCCTTCTGCTCCCTTAAGTCTCTTTATATAGGCTTCAACTGGACTTTGGGCTTTATCTGTTGGTTACTAAAATCTTTTATTTTTATTTAATTAATTAGCAACTTAATTCCTGTCCAATTTCCAATTCTGCCCCTCTTATTTAACCAGTTTTGCAGTTTTGACCAATTGACCAGTGTTGACCAGTGTTGACCAGTTGACCAGTTTAACTGTCCAATAATAGCCTGACACGTGGCGCAGAGTGCACTTTCTCTCTCCAGACTAGGGTTTGCTGCGTTTAGGGTTTCATGGACTCCTTTGGCTGCGCGAACAGGTGCTGCTCCGGCGGGGTCTTCTTTTCCGACGAGGTGAAGTGCAGAACCTGGTGCGTTTCATCTTCGTAGTGGTGGCTATGGCTTCCGCTGCTGTTCTAGCTCGTAGGTGCGATGGAGGATGGTTGCGCGCTTGTTGCTGCTGCGCGGTGGCTGACGTAGATGGCGTCAATGGTTGGAGATGAAGGTTGAAGATGGTGTGGGATGCAGCATTTTCCGGTGTCAAGGATGCTTCAGGCACGGTGGTGATAGAATCTGGGTTGCAAAAATGGTTCTGTTCTCGCTCACGGCTGTGCGAAGAAGATGATGGAGAGAAAATAGAGGTGTTGCGCGTGAAGTGTGGTGGTCAGAGGCGCGCTGCAGTTGCGGACGGAGATGGTGGCTCACGGTGGCGCGGCTGACAGCGAGGTCTGTGAATTGCGGTCAGCGGTTGCCATGGTGATGGTAGGAGAGGAGGAAAATTAGGGTTAGGGTTTCATGTGTGAGATGAAGGAGATGATGACATGGTAAGATCTGATTGGTCAATTTGGTGAGTGGAGGATTATGACACGTGGCTTGTTCTAGTTGGCTAATTTTAAAAGGTGGGGATTACCACATGGCATGATCTGGTTGAGTGGAGTTTAAGTGGTAGGAGGGGTGCAACTTAGTGAAAACTAGGGGGTGCAGAACAGGTTTTTGGTGGTCCACTTTAGAAGAAGTGTGCAAATAAAATCTGGGGGTGCATTTAGCTCCTGATTTATTCTTTTCCAGAATTTCTTGATTTTGGACTTATTTTGTAACTTTGAATATTTCAAATCCACACTATTAATGACCAAAAATAAATTCCAGCTGCATTAATAAACGTTAGAATATCCAATAATATTTTATGCAACTAAAATCAATTTTTACGCCATTATTACCAAACTTACTCAATAAATCCAATAATCACAAATTTAAGCACAGAAAATTCAATTAAATCCCCAAATTTAAATATTAAATGAGGGCAAAAATTTGAACTCATCAACATGGTTGTGCACAAATCATATGGTTGAAGCATAAACTTTTGGACTATGGTGTAAAGCTGACTAAGATACCCTTGTATTGTGATAATACTAGTGCCATCAACTTAACCAAGAATCCAATACAACATTCTAAAATCAAGCATATAGAGATTAAGAATCATTTTATTCGTGATCATGTTCAAAATGGAGATTGTGAAATTCAATTTCTTAAAACTGAAAATCAATTGGCTGATTTGTTTACAAAATCATAAGCTAGAGATAGATTTAACTAGCTAAGAACTGAACTAGGCATATTAGACATGAAGAATGTGGTCTAATGTGTTTTTAGCATGTTAATCATATGTATTCATGCATTGGTTTCATAAAAAAAGCTATTGTATGCAAAAATTGAAAATTGTCATATTTAGTCTGTTGATTTTTAATTTCAATATGTTGATTTCACTTAAATTTGCTTCCATTTACAAAAAATTCTAATCTATCATATCTTTCACTCTGTTGATTATGCATTTCAATGTGTTAATTTCACTTAAGTTGCCACTGAATGATGAAAATTCGATCTGCTGTGAATTTTAATCTACTAATTTCATAATTCAATATATGTTGATTTCATTAAAACTAAATCTGGAAGAATGAAGTTCAATTATACGATTTTCAATCGATTAATTTTCGAATTCAGTTTGTTGATTCCACTTAACTAGATTCTGGTTTTAATTTATTATCCTCTGATGTTATTTTAATCGATTGAATTATAAATTCAACTTGTTGATTTTACTTAAACTACACATTTACTAACGAATTGAATTGCAAAGTTGACCCAGTCAAAGAACATGGACCTTATTGTCAGGTATTATCTACTCTTAACAGTTATTTCATCAGCCATGTGTTGCTTTTACTTATTTGTTTGACCAAAAAGCATGTGTAGTGTGTAATTCCAATGTGCATGCAGCTCACATGATCTGAACTGATTGATTCACTTATAAAAACTCATTGGAAACATCATGAATGTGTGAGATACTATAATCAACTGCATTAATCTGGCTTGGATAACCTAAAACGAATTAATTTGGTAAATCTGCAACATTTAATCATCTGTTTCTGAAAATCAACCTGTTCAATTATAAATACTACACTTGAATTGTTGCATTTAGATCATATATCTCTTAGAAACAGCCATACCCACACTTATCATGTCTTGTCGTCAACAAAAGGCCATCCAATTTGATGATGAACACTCCACTCTTCCTACCCCAAGGTCTCCAAACCAAGAAAATCATGGGAGAATTGAGGCATGTTTCGAAAATCTTAAGGATAACATCCAAGTGTTCCTCATTGAGATGAACATGAAGCAAATCAACATTTCAAAGGTGCTAAGGTTTTCGTGGCTGAGGGCTGAAGGCTTTAAGGTCCTATTTCAACAACTAAAGCATCAAAGGTTGAAGTATTTCCTTGAAATTTCAGGAAAAATCTATCCAGACTTGGTGAAGGTGTTTTTCACCAACTTGGTGTTTAAAAATGACATGGTGTTGTCAAGTATCAAGGGTGTCCGAATGGAAATAAACAAGAAAGCTTGGAAAGACATGGTTGGACTCAAACCAAGGGGTGTGCAAGTGAGAAAAGGTGAAACTAAGGTTGTTCAAGAATTCAACAAGCTCCAATACTATGGCCACTGCTTGAGGAATCATGCTGCTGAGATCAAACAATTTCATGTTAGTGGACTGAAGGTAGATCAAAGGCTTCTTGCTATGATTGTCACAAAACTCATAGTCCCACGTGGGAGCAACCACTCAACCTTAAATGAGGGAGATTTTATCTTAATGTACTGCATCCAACACAATATTCAAATGCATTGGATATTTGTGTTTCGTGATCATATGCTCAAGGTCAAGAGGCTCACAAATTTTCGGCTACCTTATCTTGCTTTGGTGTCCAAATTCATAGAATATTTTGGGATTGATGTGGATGATGAGCTGAAAGAGTCAAGTGGACAAAATAGGCTTTCTCAATGTGGTAAATGGATGGACAATTGTTGGTGTTGTAGTTGGTGATACACGTGACCATGAAACTGGTCCAACTGGTGCAAATCAAGAGGAAGAACCTACTGTTGGACCCATGGACCTTATTCCCTATAACCCTCCAAAGGATAGAGGCCCTATGTACTCACATTTTTGGAGGATAGTGCTGAATCAACTTCATGAACTCAATATGTCCCAACATGCACATCATGACTATTGCAATGAGAGATTCAATGCATTAAATGGCCAAATCCATGATATCCATGATCTGCTAACTTCATTCAAGACTAGAAATGATCCTTAGGATGACTGAGTGTGTTGGCTTTTAGGATCATGCATTGCATCCATGTGTTTGTAATTTTTCAGTTTAAGTTATGTCAGTTTCAGTTGGTTGTTTTTATTTTCAGTTGGTTGTTTTTATTTTCAGTCGGTTGAATGTATCAGCTTTATGCCTGTTTCTCTATTTTTAGTTCTTGTTGGTTGTATCATGATCCATTATCAATGAAATATTATGCATTATTTTCTTTCTTAATGCATTCGTTCTATTTGATGAATCCAAAGGGGGAGAAAAATTGAAAATTGATCAAATTGGACTAAAGTGGAAGCATTAAAAGTGGAATTAATAAGAAATCTGAAATTGAACCCATATTATTGATAGAGGGAGAATTTGCATCTGTGTGTTCTTGTTAGCTTGCGTGAGTGGAATTAATAATCAAATCTAAAATTGAACCCATATTATTGATAGGGGGAGCATTTACATATGTGTGTGCCTGTTAGCTTGTGTGTACTACTCTTGGAAATGATTTTGAGGTTCACAACTTCAAGCTTGTATGTCACTTCATCAACTCAATGGTATCCAACCAATGGAAGTAATTTGCAATGGAAGATAAAGGTTGGCTTCATCAAATCAGGGGGAGAATGTTGACATTTGAAGCCCAGGTGGTGTGTCTCATGCAGATTTGATGAAGCTTTGTTGAACTACTTGGAACAATTGCTTTGGAATCATGCCTATAATGATGAAGTTATGGAGATTTGATGGTATTCATGTTGAACAAGCCTTGGACACGTGCCCTCCACATGGATAAATCATTATAAGAAAATACTTGGTGTTTGTAATCCACTTTGTAGACCTTGTTGCATTAGTTAGATGTATTGGTCTTTATTGTGTTTTTTAGTCTGTTGAAATACTTTTCAATAGGTTAAAATATGTCTTTTAATCTGTTAAATGGGTTTTCAACAGGTTAAAAGGTTAGTTGCAGTAGTCTTTGACTATGACTTATTTAATCAGTTGATTTATTTTTTAATTGATTGATTTCACTTAAGTCAAGTGAAATCAACCGATTGATTTGGATATCAAGCTGTTGAATTTCATAACAGTTTGACTATAAATGTTCTGATTTTCAAAAGAGAGGTAACAAGACCATTTTTTATCACAAAACTGTTCTGGAAAATGTGTGGATTCTCTCTCTTTCGTGATCATTCAGACTACAACTGTTGAAGATTGATCTTGGATCAATTCTTGGTGCTTTTGGCTTGTGTTTGAAGCTTGGAGAAGGTGTTTGTGGTAGGCAGGGTTGTGCTACCACTAAGGTTTGATCTTTCTCAAGCTTTGTGTTTGTGCCTTGTGGTTTTCTAGGTCTGCAAGAGGTGTCTTGCTGTGTTGGTGTGATTCTTGTGTGATTCAAGAGTCTTTGGTATGTGTTTTGCTTATTTTGAAAGTGTAAGAGTGTAAACTTTGTAACTCTTTTGAAATAATGCTCCAAAATCATGTGCCCCAATATTTTCTCTAACTCTTCTCTCTTGCATTATCATTTAAAGATTAAAGAACTTGAACTTAAATCATCTTTTTCATATTCTTGAGTGTTTTGGTAGCATCTACAGGATAGAGCATGTGTGCATAATCAATTAGAACCTGTCTTGTTTGTTCTTGTGCATTGTTCTTGGTTCAAATCTCAAATCTGCATTTTTGCATTTTTTCCAGTATTTCAGTCGACTGTTTTTCTGATTCAATCGGTTGATTATACCAGTATAGAATCTATTTAGTAAAATCAATCGACTAACTCTGTTTTTGACCGATTGAAAGTATATTGTCTATTGATTTTTGCATCCTAACTTGGTGATTGAATTGATTCAATTAAACATAGTTTTTAGCCTTTAAAGATAACCTAAATTTTTAACTAGCCAAATAAACTCCCCCTTCTTGGCAGTTCAACCATTTTAAAACTAACAACACTTACACACACATCCCCCCTCCCCTTTCCCCCCACTCCCCCTCTCCACACACACACACACCCCACATGCCACACACCCACCCACCCATCCACCCACACCCGCTCACACCCACCCACCCACCCACCCACACCTAACCACACATCCACCCACCCATACCCCAACACACTCCTACCAACCCCGCACCCCACCACACCATACACACACACACGCGCGCACACACACGTAGACACACACACGTAGACACACACACACATTCACACACACGCACACACTCACTCACCCACATGCATACACATAGACACACTCACACACACACATACTCCTAGACACACAAACATGCTCGTTTAATGGAGTTTCAAACATCTAATGCTAACACTATCATTATCATAATGGGAAAAGAAAACATTGAATGTCATAAACTGGTCCAAATAACTTCATAAATAAGTTCTTACAAATATTTGTAGACATATCTACATTTAGTGCATATCTCATTAACATTTTATCAGTCATCGAGCTTCCAACGTGGACATGGTTACATAGTTGGTTGTGCTTGTGTGTTTCTGATTTGGGTATAAATCTTCTTCATGTGAAACATCTTTCGTAATAAAACCATGTAGTTTAGGCTCAATCAATTCCATGTGACTTTCCAACATTAGAATTACAGAAGTCATTGTGGGCCTATCTTCTGGGTTTTGTTGCACACATAAAAGACAAATATGGAGGCAACGTAGTACCTCTGATTCAATGCATGATTCTTTTATCTTTGAATCAACTAACTCTAGTGCCCTACCCTTTTTCCATATTCTTTGTGCCTGTAACATAATAATAATAATAACAATAAAAAAGAAAAAAAATAATTATTGGTACATATTAATAAGATATACGAAAATTGAAACAGTTGAAGCTCTTACGTGATCAACAAGGTTAAGATTCTTATCTGTACTATAAAGTCTTCTATTTTTCTTGCCACATATAATTTCCAACATTAGAATGCCAAAGCTAAAAACATCAGATTTCACAGAGAAGAAACCATCAACAGCATACTCCGGTGCCATGTACCCACTACAAATATAAATTATATGAGGAATTTTCACAAAAAATTTCCAAAAAATAAAAATATAGTCAGTCAAAAACAAACTCACTAGGTTCCAACTATCCTACTTGTGTTTCCTTCAATCTGGTCGCGTCCAAATATTCTAGCCAATCCAAAATCTGAGATTTTTGGGCATAAATTTTCATCAAGAAGAACATTACTTGCTTTGAGATCTCTATGGATAATCCTCAAGCGCGAATCTTGATGAAGATACATAAGCCCTCTTGCAACTCCACAGATTATTTGGAAGCGTTGAGCCCACTGCAAATTACTTTTTCTGTCATCTGTTTTATTCAAGCAAAAAAGTTATTAAACATGGAATCTTCAATGTCAGTAATATGATTATATCGTTGACAACCTAATCTATGCTTTGTTGATTACCCATACCAAATATGAAATAGTCTAGACTGCCATTTGCCATGTATTCATAAACAAGCATTTTTTCTTGTCCTTCAATGCAACAACCAAGAAGTTTAACAAGATTTCGATGCTGGAGTTTTGCAATCAATTTGACTTCATTTATGAACTCTGTCACTCCTTGCCACGAGGTCCTAGATAGAGTCTTTACAGCAATCTCTTGCCCATCCACTAATATTCCCTACACATGCACCATTACGATGAGTTGATCTTATTCATTAATATTTATGTTCCTTTTATCCCATTACAGGCTCAAAACTATTACCTTGTATACAAGTCCAAAACCACCTTCACCAATCTTATTTGCATTGAAAAAGTTGTCAGTGGCAGTTGCAATGGTGAATAGATCAAACATTTGGACATCCAAATTATCTTCACATTGTTCTATCAATGATTGCTCTAAAAACCAATGAATGCCTTTAGAGTAATGTTATAAAATATGAGGAGCAAATCAAACATACCTAGAATAGAAAAAGTACATTTTACTCAGCTAATTATTAAAAATACATTTAGCTTTCCAAATAATCCAATAATTTAACAAGTTGAGTTGTGGGTTTAGTATCCTAATAATTATATACAGTTGATCAACACCACTCAAATTACGGAATGAATTTTTTATACTCAACTTAACTATTATTATAATATGAAACATATAGGAAGACATTCCTTCAACTTAGTGATATATGCATGAATTCAACTTTGTTTTCTGTCATATCTTGCTATGTACACTATAAGAAAATGGAAGTTTGCAGTTTGCATCATAAGAAAAAGGGAAGTTTAATGTCGATCAAAAACTTGATGCTAATAAGGAAACATTGATGTTAACTAGTTAATAGCATCAATTTTTTTTTACACATGTATAGTATTCTGTAAAACTATGAACTTTAATTATATACCATTAACATTGACTTTTAAATTATGACCATTAGACTAAGATGGTATGCCATGGACATTTTCAAGGATGTACCATTTAATTTGAAGTGATGTTGCCAAAATTGGCTAGTGAACACCTTGTCCCAGTCGGATACAATTGTTTTGGGAAAACCATGAAGTTTCGCAACCAAATTAATGAATATTTCTGGAACTTTTCCATAATAACATTATACTTTGGGTCTTCTTTAAGGGCATGTTTTAATATAGGTAGAAGGTGCAACTTTGGTTTAGACCAAGCTATTTGGAATGACCTGGAAAAGGAATCGGCATCAAAATTTTCTTTTCCGGGTTTATACTCTATAGTGAAATCACAGCCTAAGAGTTTATGCAACAAATTTTTGTTGTTTCGGTGTCTAAATAACTTGATTAGTCAGAGATTTGATTCTTCTACTTTATAATCACAAACTTGTGCCTAAGGAGGTAGCGTTGGAATTTCGCAATGGGCTATATGGATTGTGTAGAATTAATGTGTATAAGCAGATTGTCGTTGCATCTTAGGGGATAATTTCTTTAAGAAGAAAGCAATTGGATGGTGATCTTGGCTTAGTATTGCTCCAATTCCTAACTCGGAGGCATCCGTTTCCAAAATGAAGGGTTTAGCAAAGTTTGGCAAAGCTAAAACAGGGATAATAGTGATGGATCATTTTAGGTGGTAAAAATTTGCAATTGTAGGAGCATCCCACTTAAAAGAGTTTTTCTTTAAGAGGTTAGTTAAAGAGGCAACGATGGAAGTATACCCTTTTACAAATTATCTATAATATCCAGTCAATCCCAAAAATCCTCTCAAGTGCTTCAAAGAACCAGTCCAAAAGTGTTTGCGCTTTCAACTTGCCCATGGCTACACCTTGACTAGAAATTGTGTGGCCGAAATATTCAACTTGTTGTAGCCCAAAAGAGCATTTAGACACAAAGATTTGATATTGCTTTAGTAATTGGAGAACAAATTCTAAATGGCTTAAATGCTCTCTCCATGTTAGACTATATACGAGGATCTCATAAAAAAGCACCAAAACACATTTCCTTAAAATATCATGCAATACTTCATTTCATTAAATAAATTGTGTAGGTATAATTAGTAATTTTCTTGGACTTGTATTTTATCCCACTTTTAAGTTCTATTTTCATTTCTTGTATTTTTTGGGCCACGAAGCATGTTCCCAGTAGTCCAATTTCAAGCCAACACCAAGTGGCAACATCAGCGTCTCTAACTTCTACCAACGTGCATCATCTGTAGCGTTCAGATATGGGCCTAGATTCAACACGCAGCTGATCATGAATGTTTCCAACAGCATCAACGCATGCTTTCTGTTGGGCCTACAACATGCAACCCAATTACTTGCACCATATTTCTTTTGGCAATCAGCTCCTTTCTTCATATTTGGCCTACTTGTAAAGAGCAACCCTAGTCTTCTTTTACTCCACACGTACATCAACCAGTAGCACCTATTTCTCTTCACGTGTGTCCATTTATCTGTTTATTTTAAGAAACCCATCTCCTCATTCAACAACTAGGGTTCTTTGGCGCAGCCAGCCTTCTATCTTTAGGGCTCCTTTACCTAGGCATTTCATTATTTTTCTTTGCTGGTAGGGCTTCTTCCTTATGAGAGGGTCACCGTCCTTTGTGACCATTAGAGTTAGCTTTCCTTTGATTAAGCTTGTTAGTTCTTTTCCACTTCACGGTTGCCTATTTTCATCTTATAAATACTGATCATTTGTATAAACCATTTTTGATTAATGAGAGTGATTATTATCCTATTTCTCAAAGCTCACCTTCATCTTTTAGTTAGAGAGACTTCCTTGGTGGAACGAAATTGAGTTCCACCGAACATTTCAGCTTTCGCTGCGAGTTCATCGATTCCCACTGAAGGATCGATGATTGGAGACTTCACATAGGATTTTTGCCGTTCAGAACACGAGTCTAATGAAAATTCAGGAGCTTCCACTCATCAGTAACTTCCAACTCTTTGATCAGTATTTCAGCTACTAAACCCTTGTCATTTCCAACTACAACTTGAAAATTTGGTACAGGTTCTATCGGTAATTTGAGACAATGGGTAATCTATGGTTGTACGAAATTATTAGAATTGGCCCACGTCCATTTAATTTGTTGAACTGTTAGAAGACTCATATGCCCCTTGTATATTTTGTGCTCTTACACAATGTTGGCATAATTTCCAAAAATATTTGTTTGATCCAATGTCTTAGGGTACTTTTCATAACTCAATTTGTAGCGTAAGAAGTGAGAGGTTACTAGAACCGTCAAGGTGGGTCAGAACCGTGGGTCAACCCAGCTCACCACAGATTCAGACCGAGTTGGGTTGAAATATTTTTACAAATTTTAGTACGGGTCAATTTTTGATTCGGCCCACCAAGAACCCGGTTCACCCAGGTTGAACCTGTGGTGGATCGGATTGGCCTACCAACCCACATGGTGACACACATTATGTTGGACTTTGCAATGTTGGGCTATTTTTTTAACCAAACACATTGGTGGGTTGGCAAATGGAAACATAGCTTCAACTAATAAAAGTATAATTATTTGAAAAAAGTATAATTAGTTTGCTGAAAAAAGTATTGCACCTAATAAAAGATTGGGTAAATCACAAGAATGCTTTGATCTTAGATAGTAATTTGTATTTTTATTTATTTATTTTGGTTTGTATTGGAGTTTAACATCATTTTGGATTATATTGAGATTGTATTCAAGTTTATTAAATTTTAATCCGAAATATAATTTCTGACTTAAGAAAAAAAATTATATTTTTTTAATTAAGTAGGCTAGTGAGCCAACCCGTTTAACACACTAACCCGTGGTGGGCTAGGCCGGGTTCGAATTTTTTCAGCTCGCTAATAAGTGAGCTGGGTTGGGTTGGCCCGCTAAGTGACCAAGGTCAACCCGTGGTGGGCCGGGCCGAGCGGCTCATTTTGACAGCTCTAGAGGTTACATAATATAAATTTGTTAATCCAATCATTATAACATTTACATAACTAGATACGGCAAATAAACCTGCTCCCGTGGGTATTACCTGAACCCGTCCCCGTTTTGACGGTGAATCCCCGCATTGACTAGGTATGGGTGTGGGAAATCTCCAACGTTTTCAATTTGGTATGGGGATGGCTCCGGGGATGTACATATCCCCACCATAATACCTGTCCCCGCCATATCTCCGTCATCGTTTAAATTATTAAAATATTCACAATTAATTAAGTAACCCTACACACACATATATATATATATATATATATATATATATATATTCAATCTTTTTATTTCTTCTAATTATTTGGTTTGTTATGAAACTCATTCACATCTCCAAGATATTTTTCATCTTATCATAACATTTATGTAATTATGTTAAAATGATGTATGTCAATTAGAATTTTATGTCTCATATTTGAATATTTCTATTATTTTTTAATATTTTTATTTATTATATATTTTCCTTTCACATGAGTATGTTTAATACTCTCAATTTAAGTGTTTAATAGCATAAACCTTTCATTTACTAGGTAATATAAAAAAATTACTTATTTTTATTAATTTTTGTTTCATTTGAATAACTCTCTTGTTTCGCTAAAACAATTATTTCTCAACCATTGAGTATGTATGTTGATATTTGAAAAGTATTCTTAGATGTCTAAGATATTTTTCATCTTATCATACACTTAACTATACATTTGTTTTCCTTTGTGCGATTTCTTTCAATAGTTTCTCAAATTGTTTCTAAGACACACATTTGTTAATTTTTTAATATTTTTATTTAATATTTATTTTCATCATGTAGAATATTATTTCAGTATATTTTATCTAATTATTTTTTATTTTCTGACTCATTATATCAATCATACTGTAATTTTTTCACTATAATTGTATAAATAACTTTTATTTACTACAATATCAAAATTTAATGTAATTGCTATGAATATTTTTTATAACCATCCAACATATATTAGAATTCAAAAGATACAATATCTATGTCAAAATTTTATTATTATGTTTATTATTTGTTATTTACGTCATTTTGATTAATTGATGCATTATCATTTTTATTAGTGTATAGAAAAAGAGATTCATTAGAATTTAAAAAATTGAAGTAAACAAACATTTAAAATATATTTTAATTTGAATATTTGTTTTCCATTAAATTTTTTTATTTATTTTTTTAAATTTTATCAACTAGGTTTCATTAATGTTTGCAGTTTGCAAATTTAATAAATGTTTTGGTTCTACGGGGATGGGTATGGGATAACGAAACCCGTTCCTACCTCGCTCCATTGTCATCCCTAACATCAATAGTAGCTTTGGTTTCAATTTGGAAATGATAATATTGTTCCATTAAAAACATGGAATTGAATTAAATAAAAAAAACATATATATGAACTGAATTAAATACAAAACAATGAGACTTGATACTGATACATAACACTAATAACACTAATATTTACATGTAACATTGTCACTACCATTATCACAGACCTTAAAATAGACAAAAAAATATTTTAAAAAACTAAAAAAAAAAAGTTACAAATTGAAACACAACATATTTTGGTGTCATATATCGTGGTACATTATCAAGAAAATCAAACCTAATTAAATCAATTTTTTAAAAATTAAGACTTAATTGGAGAAAAAACCTATTTAAAATTTTTCAATCAAAATTACGAATAAATAATTAATTAAGCCTAATCATACTTTGCTAAACATTATTCTAAATACTTATATCTATACCAACTCTACAAAGCTATATATAGCAACTCTACAAAGCTATGTATTCAAAAGTGATGTAATCCAACGATCATATTTAGAAAAGAGTATGGTTTATCTGCTGCTGGAATATGTTGGAATAAACATGCTGAGTCTCTGTTGTATTGTTAACACGGTACCGTTTTGTTGTTTTTCAACTTAATAAAATGTTTTTCTTTTTAGCATGCATATAAACGACATAGTCTATTCTTCCAGTACTTTATTTTCAGTCTCTTTTGTCTCCATTACTACTCTTGTAATATTATATATATATATATATATATATATATATATATATATATATATATATATTAAAACTAATTTATAGAATAAATATAATTTTGTTTTATCATTATGTAATAAAATCGATAAAACTTAAAATTAGGTTTCAATTACTAAATTAGATTTAAATTATTAATTTAAAATATATAAAAAATAATTTATCATTTATTTAATTAATAATATTATATCTAAAAACATATTTACATAACTAATTGTGTTTTTACTATTACATTAAAAAATTAAAGTGATTAAAATTTGATGTGTTAATAGGTCAGTCTTTCGGCCTAACCATTTCACAAAGTAATTAATAATTCAAAAAATGCAACATTTATTTCTTTCAAAAACCATTATTCACACTTTCTCTGATTTTAAAATAAATATTTTTTATAAATTTAAGATTTTTTATTAAAACAACAATTACATTTATTTTAATTATTACAAAAAGTTTAATAAGTTTTACATTTATTTAAAAATAATATATTAAATAATAAGTACTAAAATTCAAACGTCAAGTTTTAAAACAAAAATTAAAAATATCTAAAAAGCAATTATATGTTCACTTAATTATAAATCCTCTAATAAAAGAAAAAAAAAACTATATTTTAAAAAATTGTTATTTTAATTAAAATAACAAATATTTATAACATGTATGATTACATTTATTACAATTTAAGTATAAAAATAAATAAAATAAGAATTATGTGTTTGATTTTATCAATAAGACTAAAATGACTATTTTTATCATAAAATTAAAAAGTATATACTATTGAAAGGATACAAAAGTATTATGTTAATATTTATAAAATAAATTTTAAGAATTAATTATAATAAATCAATTTAATATGTAATAGTTAAAAACATTAGTTAATCGATTAAACTTTACATCATTAAAATATATATTAACTTAAAAATATATAATAAAAAATAAAAATTCAAATATAAATAAGTAAAAACTAGCCGCTAATAATTGATTGAGATTTTGAGCCCATCTACTTTTAGAAGGATTAAAACTATGTGGTTTGAATGGGTAGTTAAAAGATTTTATTAAGTTGAAAAAACAGCAAAACAGGACTGTTTTAATAACAGTAAAAACAGCATGTATATTACAGCAGAGAAACCGTACTCTTTAGATAATTGCAGTCATGTATTCGGTAAAAATGTGAATAAACAATTATTTACCAGTACTGTTCCTCCGGAATCTGTAGATATAACAAGCACTCAGCAAAAGAACACCACAAATTGCTGCAACGATGGAAGCAACTACTGCTGCCGTGTTTCTCTTGTGCCTATAAACAGGTTCTGAAGGTTGAAACGGATGAAGGATAAAGTTAAGATTCATTTGAGACCTTTCAAAGTTGTAATTTAAATGAAAAGATAAAACTTAGGTTGAACATGAGCTTACCTAACTCTGAAGCAGGCATCCTGATATATAGATCTTGTCCTTCACTTTCATATTGTTTAATATCAATGAGATCCCCAAACCACATGACACATCCACTACCTCCATTTCTTATGTCTGAATTAGTATAGGCCATGCAAGAACAATTACTCAAACACTGCACTCTGCATTCCTCTAGATCAATACTCTCATCCAACCAAGTATATGTAGTATCTGGAATTTTTAGCCTTTCAAATTTGTTAAACCCATCTTCGTCTTTACCTTTGCAACTCAACGGTTCATTACGGATACATCCTCCACGCCAATCAGACGAGTTCCATTTTTGCGGCGCCTTTGGTTTAAAACCTTTCAAACATTGACAGGCTTGTGTTTGGGTACTCACGCAGTTCCCGTTGGGTCCACAGAGGCCATATGTGTCACAAAACTCACTCGGGAAATATCTAAACGTGCTCCAATTTTGATCATCCTCAGCCCACACATAGCGATACAATTTACCTGTTTCGTTAATCACACTAAATGTGATGACTGCACTATTTGCAAGGCTATATGTGTAGTAAGTCTCATTCATATTGCTGACAATATTGATATAAAAAATGGTGTTGTTATATACACTTGGTGATCCTGTAAAACGTAGGCCATTCCAAGGTCCAAACCTGAACCACTTTTGTGTTCCCTTCATTATATAAAATTCAGGATAGTTGTAGAGTTTTAAAACCCGAGAAAAGTCTCCTGGAGATGGATCATCTGGACTCTTCCAACAAGTATATTTCCATTCGAAACCTTTTCGGAGGTCCCATCCATACTTCATCCCAGCCAATTGTGTATCAGATGGATAGTCAAAGCTCTGCCATAAATACTCTTTGTTTGTTTCTCCCTTATCTCTTATCATAAGATTGCCACTTTCCAAGAGTTCTGCCACCGGATTCTGTGCTTGTTTGTGAGAGTTAGTACACCAAACAAGAGACCCATTTTGGGTGAGAAGAAGATTGCCAGTGGTGTTGAGTGTTAAGATACCCGAGAAATCATTGATGGGGTTGGCCCTATTAGCAACCCAAAGGATTTTCTTCACTGGGATATTCTTGTACCAAAGGCCCAGGTAACGTTTCTGGGAATTGCCTGGGCTGAAAAACCCAAGTTCATATCTTCCACCATTTGATACTAAAGTCTCCCCATCTCTCATGATTTGGGACACTTGGATAGAACTAATTGCTGTGGAAGCTTTGAGAGAAGGGACAAGTGTGCATGCAACAATAAGTATGAAAAGACGAATGTCCATTGTTTGTGGAATGAGCTGAGTGTGAATTGAGCTTAGTGTATCTTAAACTACAAAATGGGAAATTCAGGATAAGATGAGTGTGGCTGAAATATGTATGTGCTTTGGTTCTTTATTCTAACTCGATCTCTTTCGAGAGCTTGAGATATACGTTGGTTCTTCTTTCTATCTTGACTTCTAAGTCAAGCACAAATTCCATTTATTTTAGACAAATTCCATTGACTTGTAATTTATATTTATTCTTTATTTAAATTGAAAATCTTAAATACCAGTTACACTCAAATGATGGAGACCATGTGATTGTCTTGATTACTTGATATTTTATTTTTTCTTGTGCGTGTCGAATTTTGTTCCACATTAATTCAGAAATTTTGTTCTATTTATTTCTTTGGGGCCCTTTTAAAAGAAAAAAAAAGGGTTTCAGTGACGTGGATATAATAAGAATGAAGATTAGGTATGACTATCCTGCAACGACTCAATTACTCTGTGTGGTTAGTCATTCACCCTAACGTACGTCACCTAGTTCTTGCCAACGAAGTGGCTTTCAGTTTTTCCTATAGTTTGTGGTGATAGCTTCAACCTTCACGCCTCGCCTCCACTACACCTCCCTCTCCATGCCTCCGTGCGTCTCCGCTCCTTCATGCATATCCGTTGTTGAATATTGGAAGCTACTAGAAAAGGCTGAAAAAGTCGTTGCCGCCGGCATGGAATGGGTTGCCGGTATTGAGTTGAATGGCGGACCCCACAATATAGTTACATATCATGCACTTAGGAACCGCTCATGAGTTTTGGAGGCTTAAACTTAAAAAAATAAGGTCTTTTACTTAAAATTTATTTTTTTTTACTTTTTGTTTTTTAGTACAAAATTATTTTTTAAATTCTCATAATTAATTTCATTTAAAATTTATTTTTTAATATATAATAAAAATAATGTAACATTCAATTTAATAGAATAATTTTAATAAATAAAATGTCACACGTTTATAATATAAAAAAATAGAGTATCGAGAAAGTATATCAGAATTAACCTTTTATAATTATCCATAATATATGAATGATAGGAGCTAAGGCACAAAACATTTGGCCACAAGCAAAAATTAAACACAAGATAGTTGTCTCAAAAGAATTGCTCATAGAGCAATGCAACTAAAATAACAGTTTACTAGGAGAAAGGCTCAATAATCAGAAACAAAGAATCCAAGAAGCCTAACTAAACAACAACTTCCCCACTACCATCACGATCACCGAGAGTCTCCACATCTGCTCAGACCAAGGATTTGGTGATCATCGCAAAAAGAAAACCAAATAGAACACAGACACAGAGAAAAAGGATAAGCTAATTGCAAAAAGAGAAAGAAATATATATCTATATATATATATATATATATATATATATAGATATATATATATATATATATATATACCCACACACACACATATATACATATATAACACTCGAAAGAATTGCAGAATAATGCACCAATTACACCAAGCTAAGTAATATCAACTAACCCATCACACATGGTGACACTCTAGACTCAATTGTCTAGATCTAGACATTGATGTATGATTCTTGGTGGTTTTTGCACTTGTGGTGACCTCTACTACCTGCAGATTGTCAATGGGCTTCACCCTACCATGTACAATGTTAGTCCTTTTAACCGCCATAAGAACCTTGGGGTTATTCTTAAAGACATGACCTCCTGCCCCTCTCACCACATGACTCATTCCACTCAACGTGAGTCTTGAATGAACATTAGAGTATCAGGATAAACCTCCAGTACTGAATCCTTACATCACTGAACACACTACTAATTAAATCAAATAGGATTTCCCCCATGGAATCTCCTATATTCTCACACAAGCATTTCAAAACAAATATTAAAAACCATACAAATATGCCTCTCTTGGAAAATAACTAATTCTTATAATTTTTATCCAATCCAACTTAACAACACATTATGCAAACAATTTGAGATTTTAGAAACAAACATGCAGCTTGTGTAAAGCTCCAAAAATTTTATATTTATATTCAAATTAAAGATAATTGAATCAAGAAGCAAATTCAAAAAGAACCAACTTAATTGAATAACCATAGAGAAAGTTATGCACCAAACAAGCAACAAAGGTTAATGTTGTCAACAACCAAAATTACAAGGACCTTGCGATAAAACCTGCTCTCATTACAGACCTCCGATTAAGGGTCCGACCGGTCAAAGTCAAGAACTATGTGTCTAGGATAATCTGTTGAAATGTCAATTTGATAATTGGAACCTTCATTTTTTAAAAGTGTGCAGTGGAGGAAAAATGGTAGTGCCAATATTAAAACCAATGATAGGATACTCAAAATTAGTTGGTAACTATAAATTGCAAAGGAATATAATATTTTTGAGAGGTGCTTTTATAATGATTCACTATTAAGGGATTTTTATTATCAAAAAAACAATTGCAACTCATTCATCTCACAAGGAAAAAGGGTGCACAATTCAAAATAGAGAGGGAGAAATGTAATTTAGGCAATTAAGAAGTTTAATTCACTTAAGAAAAAAAACCTCAATTTCATGACATCCTTATTCTAGGAAGATTATAGACATTCAAATAAAATTATTCTCAGAACATTATAGACGTGCAATGCAATTAACTACATAATGCACACGTGAGATGCCCCTCATCATTAACTTATATTTTTAAGATTCCTCGATAAAAAGCAAGACCACGACAAATATTGTTGAAATCTAAATAGTATCTCATGTGGAAAACACATAATTTTCGATAATAAGATCAGAAGTATAAATAAAAGAGCTAAATACAACAAGCCAATAAAAAATGATACGTCAACCAAAATAATGAATAAAAACAAACTTCTACAACATTCATTGACATCAATCAAACGAACTTAGCACATTCCAGAACGAAAATAAGTACAATCCATTTCAAATAAAAAGAAGAAGTTCTAGCTTCCCTTACCTTAACAGGTGTTAACCCAAGAACATGCCCCAAAAGAAGAGCACCACCGCGTGATTACAGCTTACGGAGTTGGAAAACAGAATCAAAGGAAGCGAAAATTGAGATCCTAGTAGAGGTTAAAGTGGAATCGAAGCTTCCAAACAGAAAAGAAATGAAAGGGAACATGATTTTAGAGTTCTACTTACGTGAAGGATAGCATTCAGTAAACTCAATGGATGATCTTGTTGTGCCCTAGCAAAGCTTCTATTTCAAACAAGAGAGAAAAGAGGTGGACTATTTTTGAAAATGAGACAGACATGACAGTTAGTGGCTGGAAAAGGGTTCTAGAGGCCCCTAATGGGCTAACTAAGGGCCCTTACTCAATAAGTTGAGCCCAAATACCTAAAACAAAAGTGGGTCTTAAAGCTAATCCGTTTAATCTTTCTTAGGACATTGTTGATCTTAAATAATTTTTTATTATCTTTAGTTTTGAGAAACTACTTTCGACCGAAGCCACAAACACTAGAATTGTTAGCATTATCCTCATCACTAACTACTTCTCTTTCTCTAGTTGCTTTCACATATATATATATATATATATATATATATATATATATATATATATATTTTTATTTTCTTTTT
>Ga0209589_1006350_pt1 | contig 19603 bp, 9 predicted proteins | sample CowpeawhiteBW_FD_187525 | JGI IMG/M metagenome (GOLD analysis project Ga0209589, IMG submission 187525) | Root nodule microbial communities of legume samples collected from California USA - Cow pea white BW (SPAdes) (version 2) | ecosystem: Host-associated > Plants > Roots > Nodule | place: USA... | reverse complement strand
CACAACCATGCTGCCTTCATCATTTTAATCCAGAGCATCGGCTTATTGTGCACGGCTTCACACCTTCAGATCGCAAAAACATTCACAAATTACCGAATGAATAAACATACACGCTAATATGCCAATACGCAACCCTAATAAATTGATAACCTCAAACTCAAATCAAAACCCTAGGAGAGAATAGTAGACGAAACGAGGCTAACCCTGCAGCTCAACGATGCTTTATCAATAGACGAGGATTACAGAGTGATGTGAGACGCTATTTACATAATGGAAGGGAACTATTTAGGGTTTACTTGCGCCGTTGCATTGGAGGTTTGTTTTTAATTCTTCTTTTTTTTTTTTTCGTTAAGCGAGTTATTAGATTTTTTAAGTTTTAAAAATTTGTTGGCAATCTACAATATTCGTTGAGTAAATAAATTTTTTTACTCCTTTCTTTGCTCGGTCAATTTTTAGGCATAATCAAATTAATACGAAATAAATTCCAAAATTTATTTACAAATCTGCAATATTGGTGCACATTTTTTTCTTTCTTTTCTGTTTTAATCTATAAATATATACATAAATAGATAATCATGACTGCAATATTTTAAAAAGTGGCAATATATAAATGTTTTATTAGGTCTACAACACATAATTTATTTTATAAACAACAGATTCTAACTTCAGTACTACTATCATCATAAGAAAAACACAAACACACATGGTAGTGTATATATTTCTTATACTTAATGTTATATGATAACAGATATGTATCTACTGAAGTCCATGTCTGTGTTTATATTGCAGGGCAAAATCATATATCTGCTGAGGGTGAGGGAGTGATGTAGCCACACTCTCTTTCTGCATGCACCTTTTGGCCCACGCCACAAGTTTTGGACACTCTTCTTCAATGCTTAGTTTCCCAAATGTCTCAACCGTGTAAAACCAGGTAGTGAAAGGAACAAGGGCCACATCCACATACCCAAACTCTTCACCACCAAAATATGCCTTGTCTCCAAGTTCATCTTCCAGGCTCTTCAAACATTCTATCAATTCTTTCTTCCACTCTTCTTGCTCTTTACCCTTCCCCGTCCATACCCTCTTCACACCATTGTATACCTGCATCAAACACATTCACACAATCCTTTATCCTCCTTATAATCAATTTATAAAAGTATGTGTATAACTTACATTTTTGTCGATGTAATCGCCCCAAAACCTGGCTTGGGATCGTTTGTAAGGGTCAGAGGGAAGCAGAGAAGGTTTGTGTTTCCATGCCTCATCAATGTACTGAACAATATTGAGTGACTCACTGATGGGTTTTGCATTATGAATCAAAACTGGTATCATTTTGTGAACTGGGTTCATCTCTGTAAGAAGAGAGCTTTTAGCTTCTAAGTCTTCTTGCTTGCATTCATACGAGATTCCCTTCTCTGCCAAAGCGATTTTCACTCTCATTCCATAAGAGCTTGGCCAGAAATCCAGCAGAACTACGTTGGAATCTTCCATTTTTGCCTTGAAAACGTGTGTGGTTTGGTTGGATTAGTTTCAATCCGAGACTGAGATTGTTCATATGGTTTAGTTGCTTCTGGGTTTGGGGTATTTATACACGTCCATTACTTGTTTGCCAAGAATGAAACATGGAAGTTTTACCAAAGGTGGTGTCTTTGTTCATTTTGGATTTGAGATCTATCTTTGTTATGCCTCCTGGTCGTTCAACTTGGTCTTTTGTTTTGACTTCTATTTCAGGGATATCGTTATCTGATAATTTTTCAATATTTAATCGTTTCATTTGTAGAATAAGAGCATACACGGTATATCTTTGGTGCTTTGCTGGAACCACTCAGAGTGTGGAAGGAATAAATTCAGATGAATTTCATATACTTTAAAAGAAATCAAATTTGACACGCTAATATAGATAGATATACACGGTGTATGAAATTGCATGTATTGACACAAATTTCTTCTTTATAAATGCTAACGACTATGTAGATAAAAGCATTTACTGCTACATCAGCTTTTTGGCAATGAAGACAACCTTTGTTGATTTTCATTCAATGTTAGCACTTCAAGAATCACAATGTTTTGTGTTGTGTAGTGACATTTTTTCTTGACAGCAGCACATTGCTAGCAATATACAAGTTTTTATATACAGCAGTTTTGCTTTTCAGCGTTTTCATATATAGTTATCTGGTTATATCATGTTTGTTTCAGGATATAATTTTACACTGTTAAAATAAGTCTTCTTCTTCGTATCATGATTCATGTGGTAAGAAATGCTTACAAAAAATGATTAAGAAATTATTTAAGATCTATAAGTATTACATTGTGTACCATTACAATAAACATTGAAAACTACAATCTATCTATTGTATGAATTATTCGAAGAAATACCCTCTTCTTCAATGACAATTGCCAAATTACTGTTAGAATTTATGGTCTCATGATTCCAACTATGTACTGGCTAAGTATGTAGGCATCAAATAGAATATTTGGTTTCTTGTATAGTGATTTTTGGGTTCCACTTTCTCGATGTAATTTCTTCATTTTCAAGAAACAAAGGCTAAAAGCTGAAGAACTGAGTAGCTCAAATTTGAGAGACGAAGTGTTCTGCCACAAGTCGGCGCAAAATCTTTCCTGTAGCAGTCTTGGGCAAAGCATCAGTGATGAAAACCTTTTTGGGGACTTTGAAGGATGCAAGATTCTTCTTGCTGTATCTTAGCAACTCTGCCTCGTCAATGTTTGATCCTTCTCTTGGGATCACAGCACAATATATCTGTTAAGTGCAAAAAGATGTGATCAGTACAATATAGTTAGCCACAAATTTCTGAAGTCTGTCATTTGTTTCTTTAAGTACAAACACACTCAGCTTTTGAGGTAAAACTCATAAATAAATCAGAAAAAGACATACCTCCTCCCCATATTTTGGATCAGGCACTCCGAAAGCAACTGCTTGAGCAATGTCCTGGTGTGAAAGAAGGACAGCATCAACTTCTATTGGTGATATCTTTTCACCTGAAAACACAAAAAACCTTCACCAGTTAACAAGCACATTCATTGAAGTTTTCTGAAAGTCAAACAGATGAGTTGGACATTGTTTCAAACAAAATAACTGCGAAAATGAATTTTAACAAATCAACGTTCTAAATATGAGTTGTTGGTAACATAATAATACCAAATAAAAAGCCTACTTCATCAAAACATCTTGTCAGGTGTGAAATATAGAGTCAGTTAACACGATGTCAACCCAGCTAAGTAAGTTGTTTAATGTTATCAAATATAATTAACCATGATTAGTTTGAACACGCTCAAATATTAAGAAGTTTCATGAATTGCGCGTGCCCACAAATTGGACAGCAAGAATGAAACTCACGTCACCAATGCTGAAGTCAACCTAATCTTTTAGAAACAAACACTTTCAAAGGCAGTTTCATAAAATTACACCTTCACAAAATCAATGGTTAAGCTGAATTCAACCTAATATTTTTCTTTAAAAAGAGTTGTGTACAGAATTTCAAAATCAAACAGAAATTATTTAATTGTCGTACCCATTCAAAGAAAATAGCAGGGCATTATTATTGTTTTTTTTATTGTTCTAAAGGTTTAAATTTAGATATAAACATATAATGAATATGTAATACAAGCTTTTATTAGATAAATTTGAGATAAAAAATTGATTTTGATTAAAAAACAATAAAATAACATCTATAAACGTATTTAAATAGTTCTTTTAAAAAATTAAAAATTCTTAAGCAAAATAATACTTTAATTTGTGAATCAAAATTAATTTGCTTTTAAGTAATGAATATAATATAATAAAGAAACTGTATATATGATAGAATGTGGATATACCTCCGCGGTTGATGAGTTCCTTGATCCGACCCACTAGGTGCAAATACCCATCAGAATCAAAGTATCCAATGTCACCGGTGTGAAACCAACCAAACTGAAACGCTGCCGTGTTAGCTTCCACGTTGTTTTTATAACCTTTCGTTACATTGGGTCCCCGAATGCAAACCTCTCCACTAACTCCAACGTCCTGGACCCGACCCGATTCGTCCAATATACCCATTTCTTGGCCTACGGGCTTCCCAACTGACCCGGCCTTGTGGGGTCCATCTTGGGGCAAAGGGTTCGAAGCCATGAGATGCGAGGCTTCGGTCATTGCATAAGCCTCCAAGACGGGGGCACTGAAAGCCTCCTCCAGTTTACCCATAATAGCCGGTGCAAGAGAAGCGCTGCAGCTTCGGATGAACCGGAGCCTCGGGTAAACCGGTTCGGGATTGTTAAAGTGGCGTTCCAGAATGATTTGGTGTATGGTAGGAACTGCGGTGTACCACGTGGCGTTGTACTTAATCATGTCCTTCCAGAATGCTGAAGCGGAAAACCTCCCTGCCGCCGGCAACGCCACCGCCGCGCCGGCGCCGAGAGAACTCAGCAGCCCGGCGATCAACCCGTGCACGTGGAACAGCGGAAGCACAATCACCGTCGAGTCAGACTCAGTGAGTCGATACACCGAGTCAATGTTCCTCACGGAAGAGAGCAAGTTGTGCTGAGTCAGCGGCACCCCCTTGGGACGGCTCGTGGTTCCGGAGGTGTGAAGGAAAAGCGCCACGTCAGCAGGATCGTTAACGAGTGACTCAACCGAGTCAAAAGATTGGCTCAACGAGAGACTCAGCTCGGCTTCTTCGTTTTCAGCTTGGGTCAGCGAAGCCGCGGCGTGAGCGATGTTGAGTTTCGAAGCCGCAGCTTGAGCCGGCGTGTTTCCTTCCAATGATGTTACTAGAAGCTTTGAATCTGAGTCGGATAAGTAAAACTCAAACTCCTCCTCCGTGTAAGCTGGGTTTAACGGCGCCGCTGTGGCTCGCGCTCGAATGACGGCTAGAAACATGATAACAAACTGAAATCGAAACAGAGAAAACAAAATGTTAAGACATTTCTACGTGTTCTTAAACAAGTTTATGTTGAGAATTTAGTAGTTAAGGATTATTATCCGAACCTCGACGGTGTTGGGGAACACGAGGGCGACAACGTCGCCCGGTTTGATGCCGGCAGCGACCAATCGAGCAGCGGCGGATTCTGTCAGGCGGTGGAGGCGGGAGTGGGTGAAGTCGTATTTCCCGGCGACGGAAATGGCTCGGCGGGAGGGGAATTTGTCAGCCACGTGGTGGAGCAAGCTGGTGAGTGTCATTGAAGTTTCAATTGTGTCTTTCATTTGTATCTGTTTCCCTTGACGATGATTATTGAAATGTGTGTTGTGTTGTGTAGTGATAGATTTGGGGGGATTTGTAAGTATATATAGAGGTGTAGATGGAAGGCGCGTTGGGTGGCATCTGGGGAAGAATGGAAGATATGAAAGAGAAGCGAAGTTGGGTACGTGGAAGGGAGTCAAATCTGACCACCACTCAGAAGTCATATTCTTGTAGGAATTATTTTCATACAGAACTTCTCACTAATAAAAACAAAAAATTAAATCAAGAAATAAAAGAAAAATAACTGAACAGTCAAATATAAACTATAATTTAATGATCAATTATTTATTTATTATTTAACATGTGTTATTCTTCCTTTGGTGAGTTATCAGATGATTTAACGTGGTTAAAATCCTTCCTTACTCAAGACACGCTTTTAAAACGTGGGTTTTAAGTTGTGCCAGGAAACATAAGGCGTCGTTGGACCGAGTGTACACCTATTTTTAGAGGAGTACTGGAGTTTCCTTCTTTTGACAAAATTATCACAATTTTGAAACATAAAACACAACTTAAATATATTTCAAAATAAAAACAAAATTAGGAATGAAATCAAATATATTCATGTGGATTAATATACCATGTAACCTCTTTACAAATATGAAGTGAAATTACCACAATTATAAGAAAGTATCAAAATCTTTAAAATGACTAATATGTCCGGCTTTTAGGTGAAAAGTCTAATATATTTTTTGATTCTGGAAATTGATAATAAATGTTTCTAGACTTACAAAGGCAACTCTCCCCAACATCTAAGGGTAGACATAAAATATTTCTAACTTAAACATCTCTTCAGTTTTTACTAGAACAATTACATTGATATTATTTTATCTTCTATTTTTAATAATTTAAGGTTAAATATGTGATTAAACTTATTAATTTGACCACAAGTTTCAATATCAACTCAACGATATTTTAAACCCATCTAATAAAAGAGTAAAAAAAAAAAATCTAACTTACACGTTTACACAGTTAGAGTTTTAAGTTAGACTAGTCCACGCGTCATAATTATTTTAATTTGTTTTCAACCATTTAAAACATATTTCAATTGAATAAAAATAAATTTTAACTAGTCTAAGATAAAGTCACTTTTTACACAGAAGAAATATTTGCTTTGATTGAGACACTTTTGACTTCACCTTAAAACATGTTATCTTAGATATGGTGAAACATTTTTTTACTGTTTTTAGTCAAAAGATCTTGTGGTTGGTCTTGGTAAGGGTTTTTTTCAACCTTTATGAAATTTATCTTTATTACTTTGTCTTAAGTTTAATCTTCTCAATGAAATATTTGTCATGGTTATATGAAAGATATTTTTGGTTAACTTTAGTCAAGACATTGTTAAAATATAAACAATAATTTCATAAAATTAATACCAAACAAATTTTGTTGTATTGTTATGAGTATTTTTGTGTACTTGTACATGTAATCGATACTTAATTAGTGAAATTATTTGCACGTGATTTGAGAGAATCGGATACAATCCATATTCAATCAACATGTAATAGTTATATTCAAGCCAAATTACATTTCAACATTTATTTCTTTGTTTTATTTTTTCCATTTTATATTTTATATAAGTTTTTGTCAAAGCAAACTAATCAATTTTGTTAGGCAATATGGTAGTAAAATTTATTGGCTATTGACTCTGACCTAAGTAATTTCACAGTTCTACTTATCACAAACTATTACACTAGTAACATACATTACAAAGTTTACACAGAATTTCTGAATATAATGCAGCATAACTTAAGATCAAACAAGTAAAATCTTAGGTAGTTTGTAAAATCTTAATACATAAACTCAGTACTAAAAAACCTTCTTTATATAGCATTGGGTTCAGTTTTTTTCCCGCGGTGGCATTCGAGTTCAAAATTTCGGTATTCACAAGGGCTCTCCTAAGCTCCACCTTTCAACGATCATCTCCTCTCCACTACGTTCCGAAAAAGAAATTCAGATCTGGATTCGCTATTATAGGTATCATTCTTTTTCTCTGTAATTGAATACTCTATCTGAGACCACGATTCGTCCTTATAGGTGTCATTCTTTTTCTCTGTAACTGAATACTCTCTATCTGAGACAACGATTGCCTTTAGAATTTCATTTCATGATAATGCTAATTTTTTTGAACTATACTTTTTCAATCGAAACTCTGAACGCGATTGTTTGAACGTTGCGGATCTGCTTTGTTTCGTGTGAGGTTGCAGATCGCATCCTGCACGATGTTACAATGGATGGGAGGATCCAGGCGGAAAGTTGCTACTGTGAGTTGGAGCTTTGTTGAAACGAGCTAATTGCATATTGCAATATATTTTCAATCGAATCTAGATATTATGTGTACTTAGGAAGAAACAAAATCTGTGTATCCTTTGAAGGATTACAGTATCCTATAGGACCACTGAATTTTAGCATTTGTAGATGTTTTTGGAAATCACAAGGTTTTCTGAATAGAAAATGAAAGTAAAAAATTCTAGTCATCGCCTCTGGCGCAAACAAAATTTGATTTTCATGTTATGCTAGCTGACGTAGTTGGCGTGGTAGTTGGCGTGACGAGCCATCCAAAACTGCAAATTGTTTACAAAAATATAATTGAATGATGTTAATTTTGCTTCTGATGTCCAAACATTCTATCTAATTGATGCATGATAATCACTGGCGCCGGGATGGGAGATTTTCAGTCAAGGAAGTCTACACAAAAGAGGTAAAAGTTTGATGTTATGTTAGTTACAAACCTATATGGAGGTTGGTTGGTTGAGGCAGGGAAGAGTGGTTCTGCTGAAATTGGGAGGTTATATATATTGTAGAATTGTAATGAACTCCTTATTTTCACCAGGCAAAAGCAATACTTTGAACAAAGAAAGCGTAAGCAACAAAATTTGCATATGATGGGATCAGATAACTGTTATGATAGTCCAGGAATAAGTGGACAAAGCCTCAAGGAACATCGGTCTCTGGACATTCTTAATTTGCTTAACTTGTCAACAAAAGCTCAGCAGTGCAATCCATTTTTTCCGGAGGGTTAGCATCAAATCTTCTTTCTGCATAACACTATTTCTTTAGAGACTTGAAAAGTGATCTCCTCTCTCTCTCTCTATATATATATATATATATATATATATATATATATATGACATTATTGGTAAAGTACTTTCTCAGTCTTGTCATGTTTGAATCATTCGGGTAGCCGAACTATTGCTAGCTAATGCAATTTGTTATGGAGGCTTAGAATTATTCACTCTTTTTTTTTTTGTTTCCCATGTTTGATGTTCCACTACTTAGCTAAAACAGAAATTGTTACACTGTATTAAAACTTGGCTTCTAATTCCTGACTTTTGGTGAGGTAGTCATTAGGCTAAAATATTTCATGTTCTGAAAAACTTCCTGAAGAACAACCACGTTGGCAGGGAAAAGGACAGCCAGCTAATACAGCTTTCTTTTTTTGGTTTGCTTTGTCCTGATGACTATGTGCTTCTTTTCTTGCTTATGTCTTGTTTAGTCAAATTATCAACTTTCCCCCACGCTAACTGTACAACAACGAAAGAGAGGGACGATGGAGACATCAATATTTCTACCCTGCCAGTCAATGTCTCAACAGATCAGCCAACAATGTTTACCAATATGGATACTACAGTAAATTCTTTCAGATTCGAAGAGGCAAGTACGTGATCTAGTACATTAGCCAACGCAAAAACCGTCAAGTCTGTTTGGTTCAATTTAAATGCAATTTGGAACTAAGATGTGAAATATATAATGAATGTATATGCAGGGGCACCTTTGTGCCGCCAGACTGAAACATCACCGAAGTGAGTGATACTTTTACATTGTTATTGAGCCTTCTTCTATATTGTTATATTGGTTAGTCTTAAAGAAATTGAATGGAACCAAGGGGTTCTTATGAGGTTGGAGAAGGACTCCATTGCCTACTTGTAAGCATTGTTTCACTTGTTTCGTCTTAACTTATTGCTCCACATAGTAATACATCAATGGCTGGCAAACATAAAAAAGGTGTCTGCAACGAAGCTAGAAGGAAATGTGAAAACATTACATTCGCTGGTTTTTTCTGAGTTCATTGTCTTTTTCTTTCCTTTCATGGGTATGCAGGAGTTGGATTGGCGTGGATCAAAAGCTTCTAATCCTTTTATTAATCGAGTTGGTTCAGTCTGGCTTCAAAATTTTCAGATTTCTAGATGAAACTAGTCAAAACAAATTTAAAGGCAAACAAAATGACAGAATTTGAAACTGAACCGAACTTTTTATTCATTTGCTTTCCTGTGTTTGTTTCACCATTTCCTTCTAGACTTTTCTCACTTCTCTCTAATTTTCCCTTCTCATTTTGAGAGTTGGACGAATATAGAAAAAAAAAATTACAAGAGGGATTCTTTCTAAATGTATTGGCTTGGTATTCTTAGGCTAACCTGCAACCACTACGCATTTGTTTCACATAACACCACTTATTTCTCAGCCTTCGAAAATTTGACACTTTTTTTTTTCACTTGACAGGAGTTCTTCCGATCACCACAATACTGCCTTCAATGGACCCCTGAATCAATGGAAGACAGTATCCGATCAATGTAAGTAGCATATTATAGATATTCAATGAACATGTTGGAAATGTGTTTCTTGCTTTAGTAAATTTTAGATTATTATATCTTAGCATATTTTGCTTTCGAAGCAATTACAGTGGAATTTATTGAACATTTATCTTTACATTCAAATTCAGCGCCTGCCTCCTCTCACCTATTGGTTTGTCCTTGTTCTCAGACTCGGAATTTTCTGTTATTGATTTGGTGTGTGATGATGAACCTAATGCCACTGCAGAAAAGTGTCCGACCTGCGAAGATCATGTTTCTTTTTCACTTGAAGGTACATATTGCTTTTCATTCATCTTGGTTCGCCTCCCGTTTCATATTTAGTTATTCGTAGGATCACTGTGACTATTGTTATATACTCGTCAACTAAAATGTAAGGATATATCCCTTTTAGTTGATTTAAAATATGTTCAGATAAAGTGAAACTTTTTTACATATAACAATTTTATGAAATTGTTTTTTACTCTGACATTTTCTTCGCATATATATATGTTAATTGAATCCTTCTAGGCCTGGGTAAAGTTGGGACAGAGACGCCAGTTCATTCGCCAGAGCAACGTGCTAGGTAATTAAATTGATCCTTTTTGCATTTTTTTTTTTTTTTTTTTTTTTTTTTTTTTTGTTTCTTCTCTCCGTAAGAATAACCCTTTAACCTTAAACAATTTAGTTTTCCCACCGTGTGATTGGTGCAATTTTGCCACTTCAATGACTTTGTGGCTAAATATCTTCATTTAATTACAATGTCGAAAATTTCTTCAGTTCACATTATCACCAATCATCTCACACATCTATGAAAATTTTAGTTAAGCATATGTTTAACATTTGTCATTTTATACATGACCTGTTATTATTTAATATCCATCAAGACTTGTTAAATTGTTTACGAATAATGATGCCCGTTTTTTTATTGTTAAGTAAGTTTTTTCTTTAACAAATACTACAAAGGTAGATTCTATTGCTACCAGTCGCCTGTTTGTAACAAAAAGCAATGGTCCCATTGCTGTCTCAGAGAAGGATGGTGTTTGCTATCTGATAGCCGCCCTTTTGATTTTACCTGTATCCTATTTTTCAGCAGTGTTTAAAAATGCATAAAAAAAAAGTCTTATATTTCATGACAACAATAAGTGTTAACTATAGTTGGTGTTCTTCTTTCAAATTTCATATCTTACGCCACTTGTAAGTTTTAAATGTTTGGGGCTATCGTCCCTTCAGTTTCATGAAAGGTAGGCTTAATCATAAAATTATTTTAAATGAACAACATAACCTCACTTGTTCTTTTAAAAAAAATGATAGTATCATTCAAGAATTTCACTGGATGTCACAGATTGATTTTTTTGTGTGCGTGTTTTGGAATTTTTTATTTGCAGAATCCCATATAGTTATTCTCCATTGCAGAAGGATGGAAGTAAATCAAAATTGAAGAAACTTAACCATGTGCTGGATGACATTGAACTTGAAGTGGTGAAGCAAAAAATCATCTTTACACACCACACACTTGCATAATCAGCATCTTCTATAGCTATATTTTCCTTGTCAATCATTAATGATACCTGAACTGATATACATCTTCTATTTTTTGTTTTATTTTGAAAAATCAACGAGTTCTTGTTTTATTAAAGTGCTTTCATAATTATATCTCATTTTATTTTATTCCTCATCCATGGAATAAAAATTCAGTCTGCAATTGATGACCATTAATTGGCAGGATGCAATGACGTAATTGTATAACATTGTGTTCGTAAAGTTATTGAGCGCTGATTAGTCGAGCCATAAATTAGTCCACAATCTTCAGTGATAATATGATATTTATGCACAATATTGAGATTGCTGCTTTGGAAAAGTCAGATTAGTGTGTGTATGTATTGGGTTCTTGGAGAGAAACTTCGGAGAGTTCGGTAATAACCATGACCTAATGAGAGTTGACTTAATGAATCATCACTTAGTTGTTGTATTTTAATTTGAAACAATCATGATTAAGGCGATGGATCTGTCGGTTAAGCAGAGATGACTTAGTAATAACTGGGAACGATCATATGATTAAAGATATTAGGGAAAATTACACACTCTCTACCGCTTCACCCTTTTTCAAATTATATTCTCATTTTTTTTTCTATCTCTTAATCATCTCAATGAAAGCTGCCTATAGCTCTTGGATACAAGGCAGCAACCTTACGATGGCCCATGCCACTTATTTTACATAGTATCCCTTAAAATTTTTGAGGGGATTGTTAAGTTTTTACTGCTGTTTATGTTAATCTTTTATTATATTTTGCCTGTTTTAGTCTTTTGATTTGATCACAGCTGGACTTGGACGTATAATACTGTTCCCCTGATTGATAGACTTCCAATAATTTACATTATATTCTGCCTAATTTAATTCAAAATGAGTTATGTTGGGTAATTCTGATATTATACATTGTGACACACTACTTGTAGGATACAATGGTGCAAGATATCAAGGTCTCGCCTATTAGTTCTTCGGACTTCCCATTTAACAAATTAAGGCGAAGCTCAGCAATTGTTGGAAACGGCAATCATTTTTATGACATTGATAACAGAAATGGCTCTGCCGATAGGGAAGAATTCTTCTACAAGACTGAAAATAGTGTTGGAGACTTGTGGAATGGTAATCATACCTATTTTTTTTCTTTCTTATTTGTTATATCTAATTACTTTTCTTTCAATACTTTTGTTCTGTAACACTTTGCGAAAATGCATTTGAAATAACTTGAACGATTTCTTGTATACATAGTAACTATTTGTTATTCATCAAGATCTATGACATGTAGCAGTAACAGATGAAAAAAACATAAAACTGAAGAACTGTAAAATAAGAAAAGGAAAGAAAAAAAAAACGTGAAATGCATGTAACTTGTAAATTTCAGAAATGACCACATTATTTGAATTAGATAATTTATATTTAAGCACTGGAGATATTGACCATATCATTTACTTAATGGATTCCGTGAATCGCGAGTCAATGATTCAATTAAAACCTATCTATCTGGACCAACCACATTTGTCTAGATTTTATCCATACTTAATGTGGTAAATAATAGAGCTGGTCATTGGTTACATATTGAGGCTTTGCAGTAAATGACATGACTATCTCTTTTCGGTTATGAAAAACTGTTTCTCCGCCTTTTATGGAATATATCATGTTCAGTTTTCCTTGATGAGACCTTTGACAACGAGATGGGATATGATACCTCGTGTAAGAAGACTTTTCAAATGGGTTCTAAATCTCCTGAATTATTGAAAAGTGGAACCTATAAAATGGAGAACTATGCTTTTGAAGGCCTACTGCCGAAGAAATGGTATTTGCTATACTACAGAGGCTAGACCGCACCTTCCCTTGTTTCCCATAATGATATTTTTGACTTAAAGATGGTTGTATGTATGGCTATGCAGGTCTTCTTCAGCTGTAACGAAGAAACAGACGGATATGGGCGGTACAATTTGCTTCCTTAAGCTACCAAATATAACCTTACTTCAATGTTTTAAAGAATATTCTTAGAATGGAACACCAATGACACTGACAAGATAATTTAATTTATGCGGCTTTACCTATTTTAATTAATTCGCACCGAAAATTTAGAAATTACCTGGTCATTTTACACTTCATGAACGTATTTGGAAACTTATGTCCTATTTTCTCTAGAACGACAGTAGATACAATTGTTAGTTAAAATCAATTTGAGTACAAGTATGCATGTGTTATCACAATTAACGTTAATTTGTTAAACAGTAGTTTCTCAACCCTTTCCTACCAGCATGTTGTAAATGCTAAGCATCTTCTCTGGAGAGAAACTACATCTACTACAGGACTAACTATTTAGGTGATATGTAAATGTTTTTTCAAACACAGAGACCTCATGACTGGTTGTGTTGTACTTGAATTTAGTGTTGGGCACAAACTATTTGACACCTAGCGAAAGAGAGAAATCCAAGTATGATGGAAGATATATATTATAAAAAGAATGGAAAATGATGAAATGTTTCGAATCATTCTATCAATTTATTACTCATTTTCTTATTTGAATTCCGCACTTGTTTTTAACTGCTTATATTGGTCAAATTTTCGTCTGTTAGATGGATAGTCAATGAGATCCACTTATTCATAGATCTGATGTCATCTAATGAGCATCTAGCATGTATGAGATTATGTTGATTGGTTTGAGTCAAAAACATATATGACATAAATAACGATTTATATATCACTCCAATGTGGTGTTTTTACTCTTTTATGCTTTTTCTTTATCTTCAGAACCACGGTCTTCATTTTCTAAAGACGAATTAGAGGAAGATTTTGACTTTTATGTTGCTAGCAGGTCAAGGTATGAACATTATTCTTAGAAGGTCCGTAATGACATGAGCATTTTCTTATGTTTTTCTGCTGTCGTTAATGTTATAGATTAGATGGGAACTTCAATGCTCAAAATTTCATTCCAGAAGATGTAAGGGATAATTCGAGCTTGCTGAGGTAAAACCAGAATAATCTTGTGTTTCATGATCATTTTTTTTTCTGTTCCTTTATATTGCCACCTTGTCTGACTATCTGTGTACCTTCTGTCAGCGAAGAGTCAAGCTCATGCGCTGCCGGTAATATAAGTCTCTCTCTCCGTCTCTTTTGACTCCCAAGAGGGGTTATGCATATGATTAGTAGATCTATTTGATACATGAGACATAGGCGCTATTCCTAATTGGAATGTCTTCATTTTTGTGTCAGTGAGGGGTGAGTCCACCGCGCATTCACCAGCAATAATATTGACAGGAGAGAACAGAAGAAAGCATAGAAATGCTTTTGCAAGCCCTAGAAAACATAGAAATGCTTTTTCTAGCTCTAGAAATAGGTCCAGTACCAAGGACGAAAAGTACAGAAGTATGCCAAACTCATCAAAGCGAGTACCATCTCATTTTTCAAACTCTATTCTCCAGGAAGAGTTGGGGTCACGTAACAGTTGGCACTTTGAGGAAAGAAATCCTTCACTTGATAAAAGTTCTGTTGCCGCCTCATTCTGTCTAGATTTAGAGACAGATTTTGCAGTCTTCGGATCCAAGAATAGAATTGAAGATCCTTTTAGCGTCTTTAATACCCTCGAATTAAGTGACAAGGCCAGTCCTTCCTTCAGTGGATTTAATAAAACTGCACCTCGTCCAGATTCACCTCCTTGCAGTTTTACCTCTCAAAAGTTGGCATTTGACTGTTCAGCCGCATTCCCTAACGTTGATTCCTGGCCAACAAGCCCAAGTTTATCTCCAGATTTTCATTTCAAAGGAAAATCTGAGGATGCTGGAGGTTTTCATTGTGCGACTTCATCTACTGATATGTCAGGTCAGGGAAGTGTTAGCAAAAGCGAGAAACAAGTGAAACTGCAAAAAGACAGACGCAAAAATTTTGATCAAGAAAATGTTTTCATGGGAGATAATGAATTGCTCTCTGAAAAGAAACTAGCAGAAGATGCCCCATCTTTCAAGAATCATGAGCAAGAATGTGAAGGAACAGAGGACACAAATCCAAAAGCATCAGCAACTGAGTGTCTTGTAACAGCTGACTCTTCGGGTCATGTGGAGGAGATATCATCATTACTGAAGAAACCTGACAAAGAAGAAAGCCAAGTAGATAAAAGAAAGTATGTCTATTCTTAATTCTACATATATATCTTTTTTCTTGCATTGGAGGCAGGGTCAACACTGTCATAATACTTCTTATGAGATATATACTGAGGGGACTGAAATTTTCACCAGGAGCAATTGCGAAGCTGAAACTCCTCTTAGATGTAAAACTTCAAACGAAGGTATGTGATTAATTTTCTTTATCCATCTAATTTCTTGCTTTTGAAATGAATTCAGTTCACATCTACTTGTGAGGCTATCATGCTTTGAATTTTTAAAAACTCCAAAAATTAAATGGATTTGGATTTTTTTTTTCAATTTAATTTAGATCCATATCTATTTATTTTGAATAAAATTGATATTAAAATCGAATCTATCATTTTTAAGAAATTAATTTTAGTTTATTTGAATTAAGTTAATTTTTATATTTTCAACTAAATCATTGGGATATTTTTCAAGATTAATAGTTAATTTAAATATATATATATATATATATATATATATATATATATATATATATATATATAGTGATTAATAATGGTTCAAAAAGAGAATAAAATCATTTAATATTTGTAATTGAAACTTTTATTATTTTTCATTTATGCGTAGTTTTCCTTTTATAACTATTTTTTTCTTATAGTTTAATATAAGTATTATTTGTCTCTCTATATTTAGTATAATATAATGATTATTTTTGATGAATTTTTATTTTCTTTAATAATAATCTTCTTTAGGTTAATATTACATAATAACCATATTCTTTATCCTTTTTATGTTTAATAACCTATTTAAGTTTATTGATTTGTTTGTAGGTATGCTCATAAATCAAACTACAAAATAAGACTGCGAAGTTATGCCAGACTTTTAAACATTTAAATAAGCCATATTCAGATATAAAATAAATTTATAATTTGTAAATAGGTTAATAATATCTTAATTGAAGTTGTGATAATGATATTTTTAAGTGGAGACCAAACAAATAAAGTCTCGACTGAGGCGTAATTGATAACTTCTAAATCTAGGTTGTGTTGAATGATATTTTAGTCAATCTTGAATTAAAAATGATTTAGACGAAGTAGAATCAATAATATCCCATTCAAGACCGACTCAGCAATGTCCTTCCGTTCGAATTGGAAGAAACATTTTACAAATAGAATAAAAAATCTGTAATTCCGAATTAAAAAATAAAATATATATCTTCACCAAAAAATTTCTTCATAACAACATTTAATTTTATTTACTGTAAAAAAAATCTCCAAATCCAATTAAATAAAATATATGAATTTAAATATGAAACGAATTTATTAAAGTGGATAAGTATAACAATGGATGTAATTTAAATATTTGAATTTTTTTGCACACCTTCCCTTATGTGATGCAAATGCTACATTTGTTTCTTTTTACAGATATGCAACTATGGTTGCCCGAAGAAAGAAAGAAGAGTGAAAAACATAATGATGATAAAATTAGCATGTCAGGGCAGGTGATGTTTGAAAGCTTCATCTTTCAGCTTCTGCATGTTCAGAAGGTATTGAAGTAGGCACCTCCCTGAAGCAGTAACGCTTTCGTTGAACATAGCAGTACCAATAAAATTTCTCTGTAGATGCCTCGTGAACAAAGGAACGTTAAATCATCTTTTTTTTCTCTCAGCGACCATTCCTAATACGGATAATTTTCTCGGCCAAGTTACTGAAATCGTTCTTTTCTTCACACATATTAATGTAAAGGTTTAAATATCTTTTTCATCTTCAGTGTTTGTTATGAATGGTCTTTATTTTTATCAAATGTTTAAAATGATCATCATTTTCACTATTCGTGTTTAATTTAATTCTTTTCTGTGACGTCATTTAAATCAGTAATGGAGCCTGTACATATGACACTGTTTGTATTACATTATATTGGGGTATATTACGTGTACTATACAGATGTAATAATTAAATATTTGGGGATAAATAGGTGAACTAGGGTTTATCGTTGAACCACCAACATTGCACGAATTGCTACAACACTGTTGTCTCCAACGATTATATTCAAAGGTAAAGAAAGAAGATTGGATCGTGACATGGGATTGCAGGAAGAAGAAGATTGCAACAACACAAATCGTGGAAATGGAGGAAGAAGATTACAGCAACCGACCAACTGCCCAACAATTCATTCTCAAAACCCTAGCTTACACCTATTTATATTTAATTACTACACTGTACAGTACACATAAGACACCTCAGTACAGTGCTCCGTAACTGATTTAAACGACGTCACAAAAAATGACTAAATTAAACACGAATTGCGAAAATGAGGACCATCTAAAACATTTGGTAAAGATGAGGACCATCCACAACAAACACTACGAAAATGATGATGTAAAAAGTATTTAAGTCTAATATAAACTATATTCCTAAAAGTAATTTAAGTATTCATCTCAACTATATTTAATACTTAAAATTAGTTTCATCGCATTTTTAAATATACGTGTCAGTCGTAAAAAAAATGCTAAAAAAGCTCTTTGATAATTTGGAAAAGAGAGATTTAGGGAGAAATTTAAGTTAGCTATAGAATATTTCATTGGTTTGTTTAAGAGAATTGAAAAGGAAAAGGATGTCAAATTTACTCAGTCTCTCCATCTTACGTTCTCTTAGAAAGGCATTTAAGGTGTTACTTTTAAAAAAGATAAAAACTGAAAAAAAAAATTGTTATAGAATGGAACAGTAAAAAACATTTTCATTGATGTATTTTTTTTACGTAATTTAATTTTTATCGATGCAAAAATAAATGAAGAGAAAATTTTCTATTTTTTCTTTTTTAGTTGTATCCCTCTAAACATATTTTAATAATAAAAGATTTAAAGTATAAATATAATTTTAATATATGAAGTTCTGAAATCATGTGATTTTTTTTTTTAATTTTGACTTTGATCTGATTAAAGATTAGGAAATGTAGAATTGTTTCTAGTAAGAAGTTTCATGAAATCAATCGATTAAAGATTTAAACAAAATAAGTTTTTATTTTGTCCTTATTACGTGTTTTAGGTCTGGAGCTGCATGTGAACTATAGGATATTGCATGTGACTTAAGGTTACTCTTATTGAACCTTTGTTGCTCTATGATCATGATGTCATGTTTTGATCTAAAAGTGGGATTTGATTTGGTTGTTTAGGTGATATGTGGATATAAACTCTAGATAGCAACAATATGAGAAAGGGTGTTTGTATTGTGTGAGGAAAGCTAATTCTAGCTACTAAAATAAGATTGTATCTCATAATTGATTCTGAATTGCATTTAGGAATTGTGGTTGTATGCTTAATTAGTATGTTTACTTTGTTGTTAGATGAAAAAATTAGGATTTATTGTTGATATATGTTTTGTACATTATGAATTTGGGGGTTTTATAATGGTTGTGTGGAATGTAGATATTCTCTCATGTGTTCAATTTGGTTTTGAATTGTGAAATGATAAATGGAATGATTAATGATGTATTCAAAGCTAATATGAATGGTTTAATGTGATTTTTTTGGATTCCAGGTCAACTCGGGTCGAATTTCAACTTAGGTAAAGACACCAATTGACCTTTAACCTAGGTTAAGTTAATTCGACCTTCGTCTAGGCCGACTTAACTCGATTATTCGACCTAACTTTTTGCCTAGGCCACTCGGCATGGTTCGACGATCGGTTTTGTCCTAGACCGACTCAACTTGGTTCTTCAACCTAGTCGACTCAACTCATTTTCAATTCGAATTGACTCGTCCCGACCTTTGACTCGAGTCAACTTTACTCAACCTTCAACTTAGACTGACTCGTCTTAATTATTCGACTTGAGCCTACTTATCTTAACCTTCAACTTGGACCAACTCAACATAAGATATATTTGGATCAACTCTATTAATCTTAACTTAACCTAAACTTAATTTGATCTGAACCTAACTTAAATCATCTACTTGACTTAGTCTTAACTCAACTTTGCCTATTTTAAACTAAAATGGATTCACATGACCAATCCATGAATTATTACTATTTGTCGTATGAATTGGATTTCATGTTGTTATATGCTTTTTTTACTACGATCCATATGGAAAGTCAAATCTTATAACTAAGTCACCAAATTAGTGTAATTTTATTTTAAATGCTAATATATATATATATATATATATATATATAATATTTTGTCTTTATT
>Ga0209589_1006349_pt1 | contig 19607 bp, 4 predicted proteins | sample CowpeawhiteBW_FD_187525 | JGI IMG/M metagenome (GOLD analysis project Ga0209589, IMG submission 187525) | Root nodule microbial communities of legume samples collected from California USA - Cow pea white BW (SPAdes) (version 2) | ecosystem: Host-associated > Plants > Roots > Nodule | place: USA... | reverse complement strand
AACTTTTTTTTTTTTTTCATGTTTTATAAAAAAGACTAGAAACAGTTGGTACAGAGAGATAGCAGATACAAAATAACCTAATAAGCTAGCTAACAGTTACATACAAAAGCCTAATTAAGAGACATTATTCCCTTCAATCTTTGTCTGCTTCCATGAGCTTGTTAATATATCAATTACTGGTGAAGGAATATTATTATAGTTTCATTGGTCAGAAAAAGGAGCTGGTAACCAAACTTTCCCACCTATATTTGTCCAAAGAAAGGCGATGGACCCCTTTCAAACAACAAAGTCCTACCTTAAGGAAAGCAAGGGGCTTCCATTTGACTTAATCAAGACCCTAACCCAGCAATTTGTAGGAACATCGGTGACATTTTTGTTCCAGTTCGTAGGGTACCCTAAATCTTATTATAATGTAACAAATCCACTCTTCTACAAGACACGTGTACGTACGTTTCCAACCTACAAGACAACAACCGGTAGCTGTTAAACAAATGATGAGGGTAAAAATTAGTTAATTCGTTGATGACTTATCATATTCTTCACCTACTAATTATTCACATGCATATTTTTTCACTTTGAAGAAAGAGAACAGGAAAATCCAGTTGATGATAAAAAAGCCAAATCCAAAGGGAATAAAATGAGGCGCCGCAACTTTATGTCCCATCCTAGTTTTTACTTGTGCCTATGTTCGGTTTTTTTACCTCTCAAAATGACTCAAAATAACACTGATATATGATAAAAATCTAAATATGAGTTTAAGTTTTACATTAGTTAGAAATAAAAAAGTATAACATTATATAATGATAAAGATCAATAAATCTATTGTCTTAAGATTTTAGGTTGAGAATGGTGTCAATGTCTTAAGTGGTTGAACTCAGGTCTCATTGGTATTTGTATCTTCCCAATAAATCTCCTATATAAACCTAACAGCATGAAGAAAAAAAAAAAAAAGAGTCAGTGTGGTTGTTTCTCTCTTCTAGTTAATAAATCTGAGTAAATTAAAAGAGTTGATTTTAATTCTTGTGAGTTGTCGGAACCAATTTACCTAAACATTTAGGTAGAAAAAAAGAATAGTTATGTGTGTGTATGGTGAAGTGTGTGAATGAATGCATAGGAAGCGGCACATTTAAGCATTGGTGCAAGGACACCTTAATTGGTCAATAAACTTGCTGGGTAGGGAAGATGCCAGACAGGAAGGACCTTGAAACCCTGCTTATGTTTTCAACACTTTTCTTATCATATTCATTGGTGAACAGTGAGATAGATTTCTCCTCTCATATTTTTCTAATTGGATTATGTTGTATCTAGTTCTTATATGTGAAACAAAAATTATAAATGATAGTTATGACATAACTATTTCTATTCAAGACTATATATAATGCTCCAAGTATTTATTAGAATAACATATAATTAAATAGTTTGAATATTATAGATGATCAGTTATTTGGTGTTTCAGATATTTTAAATATGATAAGTATTATATATGATCAAATATTTTGTTTTCTTCATTGTTTGGTTATTAGTATGTTTTGTTATTATATATAGTTATAACTTTTTTTTATAAACAATGCATCATCATGATTCAATGTTTTTTTTAATATAATATCAAAGTTGCTGATTTTTAGTGGATGTTTATTAAAATTTCATATCGAGTAATATAAAAATAGAATAGTAGAAAAGTGTTATAAAAATAAAAAGATGTTTTTAGAATTGTCACCGTACCTTAATAACTTAATAGATCTCTTGGATGTATAGAAAATTTGAGTAGTTTTGTATCATTGGAACGTTTACAATTTTTGCAAGAAAACTTTACACAAGAAGGGTTTCAAGTTTTATCCACAAAGAGTTATTGGGTATGTTTTTGCTAGAAGGGTATACTTCTTTTTGAAGAGATTATTTTCTTATTTGTTATTCCCAACAAAAGTCATTAAAAGATTATCGAGTCTTCTACAATTCCTATGCTCAATGTTCGCAACATGTATGTGATGGATTATATTTTTTTCATATGGATTGTCATTGAGAGATTGTTGTGCTATATATATGACATTAGTTTTAGTCTTACACAAATAAGGTATCTAACACCACTTTTAACCAAAAATATTAAGACAATAGATTTATAGCTCTTTTCTCTTATCTAATGTTTAACTTTGTCCTTTTTACCTAATGTAAAATTTTGATTCACACTTGGATTATTTCTACCTATATGTACAATAACAAACATAACAAACTTTAAACAGAATCTTTAGAATATGGTAAAAAGAGATCTCTTTGATATGTTGTCCACTCGAAGGATTAACTAAATAATTTGAGAAGCTTTTGGTCTTTGTGCTGTCCACTAATGGCTTTCTATAATTAATTTATGGCGTTGATGAATTAGGGTGTGACATATGCTATGATACACAATTAGGAAGCGTGCAAAGAGACATGTTCCTACTTGTATCCAGTATAATTCCATGTCCACAAGGTTTCTTGTTTCATAACCTTCAATCACCATATAAAAAATTCAATGTTAGTTAGTAGTTAGCATACCGGTCGCTCTAAAAGGTGTGTATATTATTATTAGAGTGATAGTGTATAATTGTATTTCTTAGGCATGTCATGAAGCCATAATAATTTCTTATTCAGGCATGATACTAGCAATTATGGTTATTAATCAATCAAATAACGAAAAGGCAAGCCATAATATTCCATACAATCTTTAATTAATTTATTTGGAAAAGACATCACACACCATACCCAACACCTTTAATTAATTTATTATGTGAATTATTTTCACAAGCATTGGGTCCACATTATCGTGAGCATATAGAAAGGGTATGATCTGGTTGGCAATTTGGAGTGCAGAAATGGTTGGGAAGGAATGAGTTTGAACCCTTTGCAAGCCTACAAAGTATTGTAATGTGTTATGAAATAAGGGAATGGAAGAAGAAAAATATGAATGAGAGTTTCCCCATTAAGGTTGCAATTTGAGATTGTACTTTGCCGACCAAATATGGTAATGCCCATGTTGCTCAAGCATGGATAAGAAATTCATTGCAGACATAAACACAAACACGTGAGAGTCAAGTGATTTATTATTTGTTTGGACATCAATGTCTTAGGAGTCACATTTACTCCACCACAAAAAATCATCTTAAAATGTATAATGATGGTATTTTATTGCTTATATCATTTAGTTTTAAATACAGAAATAAAATGAAATAATTTATCTCATTCTTATAAATTTAAGGGTTAAATATATTTTTGTCCCTTAATTTTCAGTGAATCTTGCAATTAGTTCATTTCGAAACTTTGAACCAATTTAGTCCTTCAACTTTCAAAATACGTGGATTTAATACTTTTAATCGAATTTTGTTAAGTTTATTTAACATTTCAAGCGCGTTTCATAATGATATTTGATTTAACATTAAAGCAAAAATGTGTCAAATAATATAAACAACTCAAATATAATTCTGAAATACGTACGAAACATCAAATAAACCTAACAAAATTTGATTAAAATGACTAAATTCACGTATTTTGAAAGATGAAGTACTAAATTAATTCAAAATTTCAGAATAGACTAATTCCAAAATTTAGTGAAAGTTAAGTGACAAAAAAACATATTTAACCCTAAATTTAAAAGTGATCGTTAGGTTCATTGCATCAAAATAGACATGACAATATTTGACTTTGGACAAATATTAACTAAGTAGTTGGTTTTATTTCCTTAAATGGATTTAAGATACTCTCGAGAGTTTTTTCTGGAATTATTATTAGATTATTTATCTTCCACACCCCAAAAGGTCACTTGTATTTCTTTATATTTAGAGTTTGATGGAACTTTAAATTATTCAACTACACCTATCTTTAAAAAAAATTAATACTAAAACACATACTAATGAATTTAGGGGATACAAAGTTAACTATTTAAGTTCCTAGTAATCTTTTTGATAGCAATAATTAACGTTTATTTATCTAAAAAAACTAATTAATGAATTTGAAGTAGAAAGTGTTTATTAAAAAAACTGAAAATATTTGATGGATGCCTAGGTTAAGGATACAAAGGGAATCGCTTTAATAACCTGTGTTGATAACAAAAGAAAGAAAAAGACGATACTTAGCAAGGAATGTTTAGCGGTTGAAGAATAATTTGGCGCGCTACACATCAAAGTGATCACAAAAGTTAATTACAGAGAAAACAGTGACTGTAGAAAAGAATTAACGAATTTCTTTTGTGGCAGTTATAGTATCAAAAGTGTGGTTGGATAAAGCCACATTCTACACCTTTTTGACTCCTCCACTTTTAACTCTCATACATATACACCTAAATCACCACTTTAGAAACTTTATTTATTTTTGTATGTTTACCATGAAATTTTCAATGTTTATATATTAAATTTCTTAATATATTTTAAAACATTCAGATTAATATCCATAAATATATTTTAAAATAAGACCAAGAATTCTTAACCTAATGTTAATGAATTCCCAAATCTCGATGAAAATAATGTTAATATTCGGAAAGATAAGTGGTTAAGTCATGAGTGGGGTCTTGACGGGTAACACATGTCGGGAAGAATCCAAGAGAATCATGGATGCCAACTTTGTTTAAACCGTGTGGGGTCCATTAACTCACATAATTTTGTAAGCAGAAAAAAAGTAAAAAAAAAAAATAGAAAAATGGGTCACTTAGAGAAAACCCTTTTTTATTAAAGTCTTTAGGTGGGTCGTCAATTCCATCTCCAATCATATCATGTTTTATAGATCTTTGGAATCCCAAGCGGTGGTTAGTTAACACGCACGTTGGTCACCCATTTAACTAAAGTTAATATTTACTTCATTATGCTATTATTCATTCTTAATTTTAATTACTCCTTTATGTATACTATTAATTGATATATTAACTCAGCTGCTTCTTTATTTCAAATTATTATTTAAATAAACAAAAATGTAGTAATTATATAATGATGTTATTATATACATACTAAACAAACAGTTTTTTTTTCTTTTGAAAAATGTCTCATTTACTTATTAAGGCTTTTTCATCTATTTTTTTCAGAAAGTCTTATTTATCTCTTCGTTTTTTCCACTTGTCAACAATATTATTTTTCCTTCTTTCTCTCTTTCATATTATATACAGTTGTGTTTTCGTTTTTGTCCCTTTCTCTCTGTTGGGAAAAAGTTTACATCTTACTATTTATTATCAGACTATGTGTGAAAAAATATCTTAAATTGTTTTAGTGCATGACAAATATTATTAGAACCGAATGTGTGAACAATATCTGCAAATACATACTTATGAAATATTATTAGAGTAGAGCTTGTTAAATATAAACCTTTTCCATTTTGATAATATGTTTAACTTATAAACTTTAACTTCATATCTCTCTTCACTGAACTATATTTTAGTGGTTTAAATAGAATTGGATTAACGACCATATAATTGTTTAAAAAATGCCGAGGAATGTCATGATATTTTTTATTCATTAAACATATGTTGATATTAATCAAGAATGAGAAATACCATTACTTATGAATGCAAAACTTTAACTTGCTAAAAAAAGAAGTATAAATCATATGTCTATACACTACGTGTGAAGGTAAGAAAAATACAACCATATGATGCGTATTAGTAGTAGACTATTAGGTCAAAATAGTTAAATTTCCTTAAAGAATACTCATAGATGAAGAAATAGTATGGTTATATATATTTTTAGTCTTTGAACTTTGATATAAAATTGAAATTTATTTATGTCTTAAACTTTGATACATTTTTATTATCAGACTTTAAAAATGAATAAATATGATCTTTTTAACACAATTACGTTATTCTTTTGTTATGTGTCAAACAAGTTTCTTGATAGCGTGTTTATACTGTTTTGACATGTTTCAACTCAAATTTTAGCTTGAAATATCATTTAACAAGTTAAAAAGAAATAGTATCGATAAGAAAATTGATTACATCAATTTATTTTCAAAGTTTGAAAATCAAAATATATCTAATTTTCATACAAGATGAATTTTAAATTGACGTTTAAATTTAAAATTAAAAATATATTTAATATAAAACAATATTTTATTATTTTAATTAAACTGCTAGGATCGTCATCAAATTCTAAGTATGTAACTAGTTAAATTTTGGTAAAAGGAAAAACAAAGTTATAGTTAAGCAGTCTTGTCAAACCTGAATATTGTTGACCCTTTACGAAAATATATGAAGTTTTAAGATATTTATATAGTTATAAATAATAAAAGAAAATCCGTGGGTGGACGCGGTTTTGGGTCTGGACGAGAAAAACGACTGCACAATAGTGGTTTTGTTGGTACGGGATCCATGGCTTGGCATGTGAGGAATTTGAATTGGTATTTGGTGCTCTTAGAGTTACATCTTGTGGTTTTTAAATTATCGACCAACAACAATAACAATCCTAAAATATAAGATTTTAGTTACTTGTGAATTTTATAATATTTGTTTTAGTTAATGGAGAAATTTCTAAAAGAAAGAAAGAAAAAACATAAAAATGAATGCAGTTGAAATCTGATTATGATGAGAGGAGTTTCCATCATAACGACAGTAGTTGAGGGTAACCAAAAGAATCTGTGCGAAGGTTAGAGTAATTAGAATTGACATCATTGTCTAAACGAAAACCAAAAGTTAAGGTTTTGGCACTGTGATTTGGAATCAAAATGGAATAAAGTACATAAGATTAGGTCCCACACGTTTCTCAGCAAGACATGTTAGTTATCCCAAGACACATGAATAAACATAAATGGTGCTTTGTTACTCACCACCAAAAGTTATGGTCTTGACTATCAGTTCCATTTCACATGCTTCCACAACTTGTTTTTCCTCACTAATCACTTCTCCGGATAAAGTTCACATGGCTTAACCATCATGAAAAATTCTTCAGTCTGATTTCTCAATTTAGCGTTAGTCTTATATTTAAATCGAAATATGTCAAATATTATAAATAATATATGTCAAGCATTACAAACATTTTTGTACTACATGACCTATCAACGCCTCTGGCCGACCCATCGGCCAGAAAGCTCGAGGATAAGCGGTCGAAGATCGTCTATTACAGACAGTATATCCAGTGGTAGTTGATATGAAAATCTCTCCGGAGTACTTTTTAGGAAGCTCACAATCCAAGTTGCCATGATCTGCCCGCAACACCTGAGTAATCGAACGACCACGTCGGTGATGATCCAATCTATCAGGGAAATTTTGTCGCCATAATCTAAATAGGTGGCCTTCGACAGCACGCACGGATCCATCGGTCGAGCGGGCGTAATCAGATAATTGCAAATTAAAGCAAAACAGGTCAGTAATCAAGTTTAAGAAGCAATTGGACCGTGATTAAGAAAACTCTAATCACAGGTCCATGTCAAACACTATAAATAGGAACCCATGGTAAGGTAAGTTCGTAAGGACTTTTACTTCGCATTTATTATAGCATTAATTGCATTCACTCAAACGAACTTGAACTGACTTAAGCATCAGAGCACTATCGACAATACCCTGATCATCTGAACAACCGAACGGAGAGATAGAAAGGCTGCTGAGCAGATGAAGCCACAAAAAGAAGAGAACCAAGATAAATTGAGTGTTTTATATATGTGCAAGGTCCTTATACTCGAAACGAGTTCAAGAGTAAAACACAAAAAAAATAATTCCAACTAAATTAAAATAATTATATTTATTTATTTTTAAAATTTAGAATCAAATTGTATTAAACTTTTAACGAAGACAAATTTCAATTTCAATAAAAATTTATAAAAATAAAGAACGTTTTCAAAGGCTCTCTAAAACTTTTTTTTCCTAATAAGACTAAAATTTGACGGGCTTAACTAAGGTGTGTTCATATGTTGGGTATTCAAAGTCCAGAGATAAAATGAAAGGCCCACATCGGTCCAATTGATTCATACCGGCCTAATCAATCTCCACACCAGTACTAATGAATGTAACTAGTTTAGTAAATTTAGTAAATACAGTTAATTGCAATCAATAAAAAAATTTATTATAATAATTAGGAAAAATAAATACTAAAATTGTCAATTAAATGAGTTAGAGTTAAGAAAAATAGGTTTGAAAATCATCACCTAGAATGTTATTTATTTAATAATTCTTACGGAATTGATTGAATTTGTGTGACCCATTTTTAGTGAAAGAAGTCAATAGGTTCATCTGTTTGACATGGAGAGAGAACTAACCTTTTGTCTTCAACCTTCTCTTTTCTTGCAATGTTTGTGAAAGCAGTAAAAGAATACGTACTATACCAAAAAAAAAAACTAAAATGTTAGAAATATAATTAAAGAGCCATGGTCCTACCTTTTACTTCTTATACACATGTTGTTTTTATCCTTGTTTCATATTAATTTTACCAATTATAACATATTTCCATAAATAACTTCTATAAAAAAAAACTAAACAAACAAAAAATATATTACTTTATTAAAAGGGTAACTTTTTTTTTCTTTCATGTTTTCAGTATATTTATCATCATCAGAATTATCATTGATTATATTTGTGGAATAGTCAATAGGTCAAACTACATGTTTATCTTGATTCTTCCGACATCTCCAGCTACATGTCAACTTCTTAGAACGAGTTTGGTTTTTGTTGAGTTAATTTTTTCTGAAAAACTTGACTTTTATGTCTAAAGGGTTCTTCAATGAATAGACAACTTAAATATTTAATGTAGAATCATTAATGTTTTCTCACCCAATTTTATTATTATTTTTATTAAAGATAAGTGATTCAAAATGATATTATATGTTACTTATCTTTATTTAACTCTAAACTGCCAATTCATGTGTATTAAAAAAAACTCTCGACTAACTTACAGATTTCTTCTTTAATTTTAATATTCTTTTCCATCTAAAGTTACACCAAACATTCAGCTACTTCTTCATTTAATCCTATGCTTGATTTAGATAGTTGTAAATTAATTACGTATTAAAATATATTTTCCATAGACAAGTGTCAGTCAGCATTATTCTGAAATTGTGTTTCTATTCAGATAAAAAAAATTATACTCAGTTATAATTTTTTTAATACTATTTTATTTACTTAACTTAAATAAATTATACCCCACTGTCATTTTATTGCTATATAATTAAAATATTTGATTTTTAATACCATTTTATTTGTTTAACTTAAATAAATTATACCTGACTATCATTTTATTGCTACATGATTAAAATATTTAATGAATTATCAGAACATCAAATCGGAAAAGCTTTGCAATAACATAAAAAATAAATTTGAATGCTAAAAAGTTATATATTTGAGAAAAATAAAAATGACAATATATTATAATAAAAATGAAAGGTATTTGATACTTTAAAGGAATGAAAATATTGTAATAAAGTCTCTACAAATTGCTTAATAACTAATAAATCTTTAATATTTTTTAAGTCATTAGAAATTTGTTATGAATAGTTTACAAGTAGCCCTGGGGCACTAATGCCAGCTTTGATATTAAGTTCTTCTGTTGCGATGATTCGGAATTTTAAGAAAAATATTATTAATTAAAAGAAAATTTTCACAAACTTTTGAATGTAGTTTTGCAGAAATGTTTTTCGAGGATGCATTAATAGTTATTATTGTACTAATAAAAAAGCGTGCTTGAGGTTTTTTTTTTTTTCAATGGATTGGGTAAACTATGGGTTAGTAATTAAGAAACGTGTCCTTCTGCATATTTTTTATTTCCTGGTTTTAACGGGCTTATATCTTTGGGCCTTTGTTTCGAATGATATAAGGCTGTAGCTTCCTACACCCTATCAAATTTTGACTCACCCCATCAAAAGGTTACCGGAAATTTCCGTATGATTGAGAGGAGTGATTGCTTTCTTGAAAAGAATTTCCGAAAGTGTTTTATTATGTTCCAAAAAACAAATTAAAGTGATAGAGTGTAGGAAGAAACTTGAAAGGATGTAAGAAACAATAATGATATAATGGTGTCTAGTTAGGGATGATAAGGGTCACAAATATAAAACAATTTTGTTTTTCGTATTGTTTATTTTGGCACTAAAAAACTGATTGTTTATATCCTAATGAATCTAACTGAAAATTTAAAAATTCATCGATACTCAATTAAAAAATATTACTTTTTTAAAAATTTATGGATATTTATGCATATTTTAAAAAAATATATTTTATAAATTTTTAAAATAAAATTTAAATAAAATTAATAACAAATATAAAATAAAATATCAATTAAATTAAATATAATTTTAATGTTAATTAAATTTAACCCATTATAAATTAAAATTTAATTTTAATTAAATTTAAATTAATAAAATATAAATTAAATTTTAATTTTAATTTTTTACATATAACAAATATTTGCATGTAAGATACTTGCACCTCATCCATTTATAAACGGGTAATTAAAATATCTCCTACTCACTACCCACAAGTAATAAAGGTCCGTGAGTACCAACTATCGGTCGCGAAACGTACAATATGATATGATTTAGCTTATCCACATACGAATCATGAGGCGTATTGTTTTTGCTCTAGAATTGTACAATACAAGTGCGAATCGCACGAATCGATTCGATTTGAATAACTTTCACACAAATTTTCTTCAAATCTCTTCTTCTATCCCTTCAAACCATTTAATTCAAACAACACCACAATCCACTTTGTCTCTTCAAATTCATCAATTCACTCTTCTTCAAATCATTTCCTGAATTCAAACACTACGTAAGCATTAAACTAGTAAAGTATGATGTTTATGTTCCTTTTTACCCTTATTTAGTAGCCATATTACCTCATCTGCAAGTCTAAGGTACCATAATGGTACAGTAGAGCGATTAGGCAATTTGAAATGAAAAAAAAAATTGAAATTACTTTTTTTTTCAAAAAAAAAAAGAGATTATCTAACGTGTTTTTAAAAATCGTTTATCTTCAAAGATTTTTGAATAATAAGTGTTCTTGTCGAAGTGTGATCGAGGTGTGTTCATGATGAGGTCGATCTTATGCGACCCTACCGACAACCAACCAAGTTACACACAACAAGACCAAACATTCTTTTTCTATTGAAATGAAATAAACTTTACAAATGCTCGTAACTAGAAGTGCTCTATCTAACTTGTCCTTTCTTACTTGTCTTTTCTCATGCCTCTCCCCTTTCTCTTATACCTGGACCGTTGTCGATCCGTTCTCAACCACCCTAGAGTTGCAGATGGTTTGGCGTGGCATCGACCGATCTAGTGCCGATCTTTTTGGGTAATATTATCGTTGGTACTTATCTACTTCATATAAGGTGAGTGGGCCGAACTCATCATACAATTGGGCTCAGACCGGATGTAATGGGTATAAAATCGGGTGTGTTTAGGAAGTATCGTTGGTCGGTGATTGTCACTGAGGTCCTATTCTTTTGAGTGGATGTAAGGAATGGATAGTAAGGCATAGATGGTGAGCACCTTGTTCTTTTTAGGGTGATGCAAGGGAATGACAGACGTGGAATAGAGAGATTGTTAAAAAATTTCATCCCACTACTATTGAAGAGACTAAAGGGTGATGGGTAAGAAATTACCACTTTATCCTCAATATATTTATTTTTCCCTTTTCTACCTTCATCATCTTTATTCTTTTTTCACATCTACATACAATACTATTATTTTCTACTTATCAGGAAAACAAAATAAAAATTATAATGTTTAAATTAATTTTAGAATTTATTCTAATCGTGTTTAATGTATAAAAAAATATTTGTACGTTTAATTTTTAATTTTTACATAAATTTATCTTTTAATCTTAAATTATTCAATAAAATTTGGTTTTCAAATATTTTGTTAATTATTTAATGAAATAGTTAAAAAAATGATTTTAATTTATGGTAGTCTTTAAATTTTGATATATATTTTTTTACTTGTCATATGAAAATATTATTTGTTTTAAAATTTTTAGATAATTTAGTTTCTTGATTTTACCAATTTTAATTTTGTAAGAAATAAATATATATAATTTTAGTTTTAATTCATTAATAAAATTAAAAAAAAATATTATCAATAAACATTTAAACATTTAAAAGTTAAGAATATATAATTCTATAAAATTTAAACAAAAGAAAACAAATTTCTTAAAAATCGTTACTTATATTATTAACAAACATAATCAAATTAAAAAAATATGTTCGTATCAAATAAACCAAAAATTTTATACTTGAAAGACTACTATTCAAAACAACAGAAAATATAAAATGTAAATAAATTATTTCCCATAAACATTAATTTGGTAAATGTCAAATTTAATTTAATACCAAATAATTTTATTATTTATTTTTTATAAATATATTTTTTATTAATTCACACAATCAATAAAAATTAAATAAATTATTCTAAATCATTTATATAACATTTTATATTACTTTTAACATTAGGGATAATTTGATAATCTCATTTTTTATTTATTAATTTTTTTTAATAAGTCACATCACTCAGTTCAATCACAAACTTTCAAGAACTTCGCTCTCTAATCTACTTTAGAATCACCTCTTAATTCCTTAAAGAGAACAATATCAACTTCACCCTTTAATCCCTTAAAGCACAATAAGTAATACAATTTACTTTTTATATATATATATATATATATATATATATATATATATATATATATATATATATATATAAAGTAATTACTCGAATTTCTTTTTCAGTTGTTATATTAGATGTTGAAAAATCTTTCTCTTATTTTCTTTTAAAACCCAAAATTCTCTTACTAAAAAACAGTAATTCACTTTTTAAAATCTCATTCTCTTTCTCAAATACTATCTATCAAGAACATGTTCCATTAAATTTTTGGTCAATGTTTGATCTTGTCTCCCAAACAAGTAATTATAATCATATATATATATATATATATATATATATATATATATATATATATATATATATATATATATATCTTGTTAACTAGTTTCCTTATGACATTGGTTAAGGATAATTAATATACATGAGATCCTACTGTAAGACCTTCTTATTTCAGCCCCAATCTTTAAGGGTTGCCCCAAAATCTTATGGGCCTAAGGGTTGGCCCATAAGGAGCTAAATGACCCAAATATGCCCTAACCCACCCATTCTTTTCATTTCAGAAAAATAGTTCTCCCTTACTTCCTCTTTCAGCAACTGCGAACCTCTACTAGGGTTTGATTCCTACTCCTCTCCAAGCAAACTCAAGCTCTTCCACTCCATGTAAGTTGCTTCTGAGCTCGTAATGGTCCTCCTCTAGTGTTATTTTAGCATTTCCTTGAGACTAATCCCAATGACCTCGTTATGTTCTGTTCCACTTTTTTTTCAGCTTCATATTTTGTTCCTAGAACTGCTCCGCTCCATTGTTCGGTGTCGAGGTTGCGTCGGGATGTTCTGCTAGCTTATTTCCAAGTAAGGGTAAGCTATGGATCTGTTGTTTAAATCCGCTTCTTGCTCATTTGCCACTGTTTTCATGAATGTATGGTTGTTGTGCTATTGTAAAATGTTGAATGGACGTGTATTGTTGTTTGGGGTATGATTGTATGGTTGTTGCAAGAAGAACAGTGGCGAGACCTAGCGTTCTCGCCCAAGCGACCCAGTCTCTCCTAGGGACTTGCAGAAACAGGTATGAGCTCGCGCTCGAGCTCTCGCTCGGGCGGAAAGCTCTCGTTTTGAGCAAGACACCATCTCGCTTAGGCGAGAGAGACTCGCCTAAGCGAGGACCCGTGGGGGCTTAAGGCACGTTGCTGCATGTGTAGCACAGGCGAGGAACCTCGCCTTTGGGTGAGGAGTGTTTCGCTCAGGCGAGTAGTGGCTCGCTTAAGCGAGAACTCGTGAGTCTCATAGGGCCCCTGTTGACAGTCTCGCCTAAGCGAGAACCTGCAGCTTGAGTGAGACTGGCATGAGATTTCACTCCATGACTGTTCCTTCCATGCTTTTGGGTTGTTAATTGTATGCTTGGCTTGGTATACTCTATCTTAAGTATGAAATGTATGATTATGCTTATGAGACTTGATTATATGGGCTGAAATGTTGAGTTAACATGAGTTTGGCATGAACTGAGTATGAGATGGTTGGTAATTAAGGTGGCATGGTATTGAGATGAAATGAAATTCTATATACATGGTTTGGGAAGGAGGAGTTGGTATGGATTCAACATTGATTATGAATGAGGATTGGTTATAAAGGTTGACATGAGATTTATGTGCTTAATAAATATTACTTGATTGATTGAGTATGATTGGTCTGTGGTACGTAATTCCATGAGCCTCGAGGTGATACCTTATGGTGGTGCTTTAGTGGTCGGGACGTAATTCCATGACCCCTGTTAGTGGGAGTTCATGGTGGTGTCCCATCTATATAATTTGGTAAGGATTCAAGGTAAGGTTGCACCTGACACTCTAAGGAGTCAGTTAGTCTCACGTAGAGCGGACTGACTCTTGTGGTGAGAGTAGTAGAGGCCTGAAACTCATTAAGGGCTAACCTTGTGTGTGGGGGATTGAGGGATTGTGACACTTGTAACACTTAGCTCGGGGGTGAGCAGAGAAATCCACCACAAGTGTAAGCATCTGCTGAATCCGACTAAATTATACGTATCTGGATAAGTCGTGTCGAGACTTAGTGTATTGTTTGGAAGGTCATAACATGCTTGGATGATGTATGTATAATTGACAGTGAAAGTGTATCTGATTGCATGATAAAACTATTTTGGCTCTAGCTTACCCTTCTGTTATTTGTTGTGTGTTCTGCTGTGTGGTTCTCTCTTTTGCAATGATCATCAACTTATTGATATGAGCATATGCGAGGAACACCCGTGGTCAACAGGGAGGTGATGGTTCCGCTGCATAGCTTGTTTGGGATGAATTTTGTTAGTTGGGCTCTCCTTTAGGGCTTTGGCCCATGTGACTTTTGCTCTTGGACTTTATTTCCAAATACTGTTGTTTTATCATTGTACTTGTTTGACATCATTGGTGTGCCCTTTTTCTTTTCGAACTTCCTTTCGATATTGTAAGGAGTAAAGTTTAAACTCCTAGTTTGTGTTTCTATATTATTTTGTGTGACACTTCCTTTTATTAGCTTTATTAATTAAATGGGGTGTTACACCTACAAAAATACATAGGTAAGTGTAATATTAAATAAAATCTGACCTAATAACCATTAATGCAACTTTATTTTCTTTAAAGGACAAAAATGCCCATAAATATTATACATTTGTATTTAATATTTTATTTAATGTTCACAAATAAAAGTTAAAATCTAGTTAAATAATAAAATAACTATATTTTAATGTTACTAAAAATTAAATATAATTAAATATAAGAAAGTTTAAATTAACACAAAACCAACAAAAAATAGTATTAAACATCTAAAAATATTAAAAAAACATAAAAAAGTATAAATTAACAAAAAACCCAACAAAAATAATTAGTGTTAAACATAGAAAAATGTTACAAAAAAAGTACAATTAAAGTGTCAATTTGATACTTAATTGATTTTTTTTTCTTTTTAGTAAAGACCTTAAAAATTCCATAATCTTTATTTTATAACAGTAAGTTATTGTCTAAAAATTTAAAAAAATATTTTTGTCTTTCTAAAATTTATTATGTACATTTATACTATTTTAATTAATGTATTTAATTATTTTAACTTTTAATATAAAAATGATGATATCAAAACATATTTATTATTTCTTAAATAATATCTTAATGCACCGGTTAACATTCTCTCATTCATATATATATATATATATATATATATATATTAATTCTTACAAACTTTATTTTACCTGTAAATTCTAATATGTTCCGTTCCTTTTGAATTCTGATCTCTTTTCGAACTTTCCAACCGTTAGTTTACTCTTAATGACCAGATTCATGCCATTAATGTTTCTAATCTTAGATGTGATGGGAACCACTCACATATTTAAGCCACTTTACCGACTTTTATTCATTCATAACTATAAAAATATCTTTCTGTCTATTTTTTTCTCTGCTCGGCATTATTGCATTATCTGCAAGCACCGTGGTCTACGGTTTCCAACCATTTCACTTGATATCATGTTGTGCTTATTAAAATCACCATGCAATTCTTATCTTATTACAATATAATAATCAAGAATACGATGAATAAAATATGAGTTTTATAACATGGCAACAGAGGAAAAACCAAAAGCAGATTGGACCAATCATTTAAGACGACAAATACTGAGAGGACCAAAAGCAACACAGTAACCGATGCTTCCGCCGAGCTACAAGCTCATCCATCATCCCCATGTGACCCCTTAATCAAACACAAACAACTCTCGTTTCCATGTTAGTTAAATGCACCTTCAGCAGTAATTAGGGAAGAAGAATTGGATTTCGGAATTCCAAAGCTGCAATCTTTTTGTTTCAAAGGATTTATTAAGATAAAACTAAATATATCCCCACTTGTTCATGTTCTGCTGCAAAAACGAGATGATAACAAACCTCCACCTTTCTTCATCTCTTTGGTTTCACTTCTTCGCAGACCAGAATTGGAAAGACCTCTCTCAAGAACTTCTTCAAACCTAGGTTGCTGTCTTTCCGTAAATTTTTTTATTTTGAAAGAAATGTCAGAGCAAAAGAAACCCCCCAAAAGCAGGGTTTTCTTTGTTGGGATGAAGCTTCTGCACAAACCAGGGAACAAGCCTCTACAAGAGAAAAACAGTTTCTTTCATACATATTACAAATGGGTTCTTTGGCTTTCTCTCTCCCTCTATTTCTTCACGTCCTATCTCATCACCACCAACCCCAACACGGCACCAACCTCTCCAAACACATCGTCCCATGTTTCAAACTCCGAGTCCCACGCTGTCCCCCGTGCCGTTATCGACTCCACAACCAACTCTCTAGGTGGCGTAACATTACACACTCGTCAGCATTTTCAGCTCACTAATGGTTTAGTTTTGGAATTTATTTCTACTCGTTTCGTTGCAGGGGTGTTGAAGAATCTGAAGATGTTCGTGTACGAGCTTCCTCCTAAGTTCAACACTGGTTGGCTCGCAAACAAGAGGTGTAGCAATCATTTATTCGCGTCGGAAGTGGCCATCCACAGGGCACTGTTAACGAGCGAGGTTCGCACGTTTGACCCTTACGAAGCTGATTTTTTCTTCGTACCCGTTTACGTCTCTTGCAACTTCAGCGCCGTGAACGGTTTCCCCGCGATTGGGCACGCGCGTTCTATTATCTCCTCCGCCGTCAACCTCGTGTCCACGGAATACCCTTTCTGGAACCGCAGCAAGGGACGCGACCACGTCTTCGTCGCTTCCCACGACTTCGGTGCGTGTTTCCACAGCCTGGTAAAATGCCAATGTCCCACATCGGTTGAGTATATTGTCTGATAAAGTTAGTCGTTTTTCTGATTGACTTTTGTGCTTTGAAGGAGGATGCGGCCATTGCTAATGGAATACCCCAAATTTTGAAGAACTCCATTGTGTTGCAGACATTCGGCGTTGTTCACAGGCATCCTTGTCAAGACGTGGAGAACGTGGTGATACCGCCTTACGTTTCGCCGGAAAGTGTACGGAGCACGCTGGAGAATTTTCCGGTTAACGGCCCGCGAGAAATTTGGGTGTTTTTCCGTGGGAAAATGGAATTGCATCCTAAAAACATCAGTGGACGGTTTTACAGCAGGTAATTACCAGTGACCCCACTAATCATTAATTAAACAAATATTAATTTAGTCAAATCATTGACTAATGATGCGTTTTGGTTGAAAAAGAATTGACCGTTTTCTTTTCCGATTTCTTTTTTCTGTGAAGGCGAGTGAGAACGGAGATTTGGCGGAAGTTCAACGGTGACCGGAGGTTTTACCTGCAGAGGCACAGGTTTAGCGGTTACCAGTTGGAAATTGCTCGGTCGGTGTTCTGTTTGTGTCCGTTAGGGTGGGCTCCGTGGAGTCCGAGGTTAGTTGAATCCGTTGCGTTGGGATGTGTGCCGGTTATTATTGCGGATGGGATTCGGTTACCGTTTTCCTCCACCGTGCGTTGGTCGGAGATATCGCTGACGGTGGCGGAGAGGGACGTGGGGAAGTTGGGGAAGATTCTTGAGCGCGTGGCAGCGACGAACCTGAGTGACATTCAGAGGAACTTGTGGGACCCGCGGACGAGGCAGGCCCTACTTTTCAACGAGGAGATGGAGTATGGCGACGCCACGTGGCAGGTTCTTGTTAGTTTGAGTGAGAAGCTCCATAGGTCTCATCGAAGGTCTTCGGCTAGTGACGAATCAGAGAGTGACACGTGACACTATATTTTCAACGTGGATGTTAAATTGCATTGGCTGACATTTTTTTGTGTATATAGATTATAGATAGATGATAATAGGAGTAGATTAAATAAATTATTGTTATTCTTTACTCTTTCTTTCTGAGTTGTGAGGAAGAGTTTTTGGAGTTGCGACAGCGACATGATTGAGTGGTGTGTCAGAACTTTTTAGTGTTTTTAATGAAAAATTTGTGAAGTAGTGAAGGTATCAGTGGTCACTGCTTCACGATATGAATGCTATGGTTTTTCTATGGCTATGGCTGTCAAAATCAAATGTTGAAGAGAGAGAATCCAATAATGTTTCATAGCTTCAATTATTTATTGGCTTTCATCATCTCGGTTTCGTGACTTGCCTTAATTAACCCATTAAACTACTCATAAAAGATTGTAAGCAAATTCTGACACTACAATTTTTATTTATTTTTTAATTTTGGATATAATGTTCATATGATCCCTACCTTTTCATGGCAGTGATGTATATATAGGCTTTTGTATGCGATAAATCATAGTATTAATTTGACTAAAAAAAAGGTATTGTCATTCTTTTTTGTATTTACTTTTATTAATTAAGCAATTTTTTCAAACGAAATGGTTTATTATGTTTAAATGCAATATTATATGTTTAAAACTCATTAGCATCTAACATTGAAAAATATAACTTTTAAAATACCGATGTACAGTGTTATTTTATTGTAATAATATAAACTTATATTTTTCAAAACATGTTAATAAAATTGTATTATATTTTTTTATTACGAGATTATGTAATTTATATATAAATATGAGAAATTTTAAAATAATATAATATTAGTTAAAGAATTATAATATTGTTTCTATTCATTTTCTTTTAAAACTGTTTAATAATTTTATGGTCAATAAATAAAAATCAATTTAAATCGAATGTGAATATTAGTTTGATTATTGTTTGAAATTCTAAACAGATAATAAATAGAAAATGAATAATTTGAGTAACAAATCATAGATTCCTGAGTTACAAATATGATAAAAAATATAAACCTCTTATCTTATACTAAAATCTTTGATCTTTTAGTTAAATCAAAATCTCTTATAATACTACTATATTATTCTATCGATCTCTATGGTAAAGATTCATTTAAAAACTACCAATATATTCTCTGATATATTTATGTTAAAATTGGTTATAATCTTCCAAATTTTTGAAAACAAATATCTTAGTTAATGATTTTTTTTTTTTAAATTGATCATATTTTTATCTAAATTCTAAAAACTAAAAACACAAGTCAATCCTCATGGTATTTAACTTCTTTAGAAATATATATATATATATATATATATATATATATATATATATATATATATATATTTTTATTTTTTTTAT
>Ga0209589_1006347_pt1 | contig 19608 bp, 14 predicted proteins | sample CowpeawhiteBW_FD_187525 | JGI IMG/M metagenome (GOLD analysis project Ga0209589, IMG submission 187525) | Root nodule microbial communities of legume samples collected from California USA - Cow pea white BW (SPAdes) (version 2) | ecosystem: Host-associated > Plants > Roots > Nodule | place: USA... | reverse complement strand
AAATATGATCATGTAGTAAATAAAATTAAGATGTGTGTCTAACTATAATAAAAATAATAACAGTATAATAATATCTCGTAGTTATAATAATAATAATAATAATAATAATAATAAAAAAAAAAAAATAATACAACAACAAAAACTAAATATTTAAAGAGATACATTTTGTTGTGTACCTTTTTTGTTTTTACAATTTTATCATCTTAATCATTATTTGTTAAATTTAAATAATTATTCATAATAAAAAATTATTTGTCAGTTTTATCATTTTACTAACTATTTTTTAATTCAAATAATTACACAAATACATAAATAAAATGAACATCAAAATAAATAAAAAGTCCAAATAATTGAGCTATAGTAAATAAAAGTAAAATGTATGTCTAACTATAATAATGATGATAATAATGATACCACTATAAAAAATATCACGTAGTAATAATAATAATAATAGAGAGATAAATATTTGTTGTGTCTTTTTTTGTTTTTCCAATTTTATCCTCTTAATTGTTATATTTTAAACTTAAATGATTAATTATAATAAAAGAATTATTTTTCAGTTTTCTTATTTTTTTAATTTAGTAAATATTTTTTGAATTGAAATAATTATTCAAATGTAAAGATAAATGAACAACAAAACAAATAAAAAAGACAAATAATTGAAACATATTTTCTACACAATAAGTAAAAGTAAGATGTGTATCTAACAATAATAATACAAACAATAATAATAATAATAACTATTATAATAATTATAGTTCTTATTAATAATAATAAAAATAAAAAAATAATATTAATACAATAATAATAATAGTAATATAATTATACATCATTAATTATAACAGATAATAATAACGATAATAATAATTATAGTTAATAATAATAATTATAATTATAATTAAATTTGATAATAATAATAATAATAATAATATTATTATTATTAATATTAATAATTGTTATTATTATAGTTATAATTGATAATAATAACAATAATAGAATAAAAATAAAATAATTATAATATATAATAACTAGCGAACACACAACCGCAATTTTGCATTTTTTAATTTTTATACAAAATTGAGTTAAGATTAATAAATAATATATAACTAATTTTTAAAATAATTGTTAGATGTTAGTTAGAAAAGTAAAATATATATACAAAAGAGGTTTTTAAAACAATTGTTAAAGATAGAAGATGTTTTTAAAATAACGGTTAAGAAAAGATCGTCAGAATAACGGTCAACTATTTATAAAATAATAATTAAGAGTAAAAGTGGAAATATGAAATGTGGACATAAAAGAGAGTATCTCTTCAGATATTGTTAATGATAATAATCTATAACAATATATGAAGAGGATTCCTCTTTTGTGTCCACATTTAAAAATACCAATTTTACCCTTTAAAATATAATTATTTATTAAATTTTTGAAAATTGACTATTACTTTTACAAAACGTTTCTTATAAAATCGTGTATCTCTACTATTCTCTTTTTTCCATTTATCAACAATTATTCTCTCATCTTTACTCTCTCGTATTTTCTGATATATTTCACTTTATTTTTAATAAATATAATTTTATTTTATATATTAACTTAATAACATTACATTACATTAATATCAGGTATATTTAAAAAATGCCTACACAAGCGTTGTCACTCCTGTGTGTATGCTGGTAATAATAACAATTATCTATAACAATATATAAAGATGATTTCCCTCTTTTGTGTCCACATTTCAAAATACCACAAACGTCGTTTGTCCAGACTTAACGGAAAGGGCAAAAGTGAGACTTTTAAACTTAAAAGGGGACCATTTTGAGATTTCCAAAAATACAGATACCAATTTGAGATTTGGAGTCCAAAATGGGGACCAAAAGCATAATTAAACTTATTTTTTAGTATAGACAAAAATAATTAAATTATAAAAACTCAATTAAAAATACTAAAATTTATGAGGATCTTGAAATTGAATTAAGCCTAAATTATATTAACAATGACAATATTTTCCTCAAACTCAAATAAGAGTAAAACTAAATTTGAATTAAACCTAAATTATATTAGCGATGACAATATTTTCCTAAGAGTAAAACTAAATTTGAATTAGGTTATATAAATATAAATATAAAATTAGAACATATCAATATATAGCATAGTATTATAATTTAAAATATTAGCATTTGCGAAATCTATTACAAATTTAAATAATAAACAAATTTAAACATAAATTTAACATATGTACGTGTAATAAATTATTGTCTTTTATAGTATCTGTTTTCTAAAATGGTAAAGTGTGTGTTGGGATGTCTTCTTCCATTAAGTGAAGATGTCTTTTTCCATATACTAGTGTGGTATTTATGAAAACACTCATACTTAAGTAAAAGGTATAAGTGTGATATTTATGAAAACATTCACTTTCCTTACATGAGCCTTTATCTTGTTTGATATGATCTTCGTACCTGATTAACATGTAATAACCTAATTACTTGTCAAATTTAACATAGCGTTCACAAGCCGATATCTCCTCATGTTCCTATTTATCAAATCTCTCAAACTAATAACTTCTTAGGTATTGTCTTCTCCAGTCCGAAACAGGGATTGTGTTTGTAGAAGACACCCTAACGTTTAAGTTAGTTAAGTGCGTCACATGACAATAAATATTGTAATAATGAATGTAATTAATTACCTCGTGTATTGTGATAATTATACCACGATTATGAGCTCTTACCTGGATGGGCATAAGTGGGTCCATGTGACCTTAATTAACATCTAAGTAGTCTTTTAATGATGTTTTAGATATTTTGTTTAATTAATTACCTTTAACCATTGGTAATGATATGGTCGTCTTCGTCAGTATCATATCATCCATGTCATCATACATGTAGGCCCAGTACATCTCGGACCAAATGGCCGAGGTGTAGTTAAACACATGTAGTACATAAGCCCCATAGGGTGTTGCTCCCTATCATGTTCTTTTACTAAATTCACACTAATGGCATCCTCTGTTGCAATGATATACACTAACAATGGCTTTGAAGTATTCAGTTTCGCAACACCAGTGGGGAGGTTAACCCAACTTTAATATCTTATAACCTAGTTTGACAATCCTCATCCCACGCAAACTTTGTCGACTTTAACAACTTTACCATTGGCTTCATCTTTTTGGCTAATCTTAGCACGAAGCGAGATATCGTCGTTAGTCTTCCTACCAGCCTTTAAACCTCTTTGATGCTCTTAGGGCTCCTCATATCAATGATAGCCCTACATTTCTCGAGATTCACCTCTATGTTGCGATGGGTAAGCAAAAAGCCCAAGAACTTTCCTCTATCAACCCCAAACACACATTTCTTCTAATTAAGGCATATGTTATAGGCTTTTAAAGTCATGAAGACGTTAGATAAATCCTTTGCATGTTGGAGAGGGGTATGTGACTTCATTCCCATGTTGTCCACATATACTACGGTGCTTTTGTCGATTAAATGTTTGAAAACTCTGTCCCTAAGCCATAGGTTGCTCCAACATTCTTAAGGCCGAGAGGCATGACCTCGTAGTAATAGTTGGCTTCTTTGGTGATGAAAGCAGTCTTCAACTTATTTGTCTCAACCATGTATTTGATTGTATCCCAAATACGCATCTAAAAACTTAGCATACTATGATCGGTAACTCCGTCTACTAGCTGGTCTATGCTGGGTAATGGATAGAGGTTTTTTGGGCAAGCATTGTTAAGATCCGTGTAGTTTACGTACATCATCCACTTTCCACTAGCCTTCTTCACCATCACGACATTGGCTAACCATGTTGTATACCATGTTTCCTTAATGAAGCCAACTTGCAACAACTTTTTGGCCTCGGTCTTAACAATCAGCCCTTTTTCCTTCCCAACTTCCTCTTCTTCTACGATATTGGCCTAACCTTTTTAAAGAGGGATACTGAGGCTGGGAGGGTTTTTGCGATGACATCTACTGAGGCTACTGAGTCAGATAACCTGATACTACAACCTTGTTTACTTATGGGGCATGATGTATTAGTTTTATTTGATTCTGGCGCAACCCATTCTTTTATCTCTAATGCTTGTGTGGGGCGATTGAGTTTGGTGCCACGTGACTTGGGGTGTGAGTTGCTTGTCTCAACTCCTTCCTCGGGCTAGGTAGCTACCAGTTCAGTCTGTGTTGGGTGTTCAATGGTGGTGGCAGGTCACAGATACAAGGTGAACTTGGTGTGCTTGCCCTTGGAGGGACTGGATGTGATATTGGGGATGGACTGGTTGTCTAACAATCACATCATAATTGATTGTGGACGGCGCAGTTTGGTATTCTCAGAGCATGAAGGGTTGGAACTAATATCAACTCGGGAAGCTGTGAAAGAACTGCAAGGAGGGGCCACGTGTTTTATGGTGGTGGCCAAGCCAGAGAAGAAAAGTGCGACAGAGACCATCCAATCCATACCTGTAGCTAGCGAGTATGCAAATGTGTTTCCAAATGAAGTGTCAGGGTTGCCGTCGAGTCGAGACATTGACTTCACCATTAATCTCATTCCTGGTGCCGGTCCAGTGTCCATGGCTCCATACAGAATGGCACCGGCTGAGCTTGCAGAACTAAAGAAACAAATTGAAGAACTATTAGAGAAGTAGTTTATTCGGTCGAGCGCGTCACCATGGGGAGCTCCAGTTTTTTTAGTGAAGAAGAAGGATGGTAGCTCGTGACTATGTGTGGATTATAGGCAGCTGAATAAGCTGACTATTAAAAACAAATATCCGCTGCCAAGGATCGACGACTTACTAGACCAGTTGAAGGGAGCTGGGGTGTTCTCAAAAATCGACTTGAGGTCGGGATACCACCAGATTCTAGTGCGGCTGGAAGATGTGCAAAAGACAACATTCATATCACGATACGACCACTATGAATATGTGGTTATGCCATTCAGAGTGACAAATGCACCGTCCGTATTCATGGATTACATGAATAGAATCTTTCGACCTTGGTTAGATAAGTTTGTCGTTGTCTTCATAGACGACATTCTTATTTACTCAAAGACGAGAGAAGAGCAAGCAAATCACCTGAGGGTTGTATTAAAGATACTCAGAGACCACCATGGGAAGCTGTCCAAGTGTGAATTTTGGCTAGAGGAGGTACAGTTTCTTGGACATGTCATCTCATCTAAGGGTATTGTAGTAGACCCGACTAAGATTGAGACAATGCTTAACTGGGAAAGGCCTAAGACAGTGACGGAGGTGCGAAGTTTCTTGGGCTTAGCAAGTTACTACAGGAGGTTTGTGGAGGGGTTCTCAAAGAAGGTGAACCCATTGACATGGCTGACAAGAAAAGATCAGCCTTTCTCTTGGATCGAGCAGTGTGAAGAGTGCTTTGAGGAAATGAAGAAGTGTTTGACTACCGCTCTAGTGTTAGTGATTCCAGATACCGAGAAGGTGTTTGAGGTGTACTGTGACGCATCATATCAAGGTCAGGGGTGTGTATTGATGCAAGAAAAGATGGTAGTGGCATATGCTTCTCGTTAACTGAAGGTGCATGAGAAGAATTACCCGACTCATGACTTGGAGCTAGCCGCCATAGTGTTTGCTCTTAAGTCTTGGAGGCATTATCTATACAGCTTTCAATTTTGAGTATTCAGCGACCACAAAAGTTTGAAGTACTTGTTTGACCAGAATGAGCTGAATATGAGGCAACGTAGGTGGATGGAGTATTTGAAAGACTACGACTTTGAATTGCTCTACCATCCGGGCAAGGCAAATGTTGTAGCCGATGCTCTGAGTCGGAAGAAGATACATGTATCTTGTATGATGATAAAAGAGTTAGAGTTGATTGAGAAACTTCGAGATATGAACCTGGGGATGCAGTTTGGGTCAGACTCGATACAATGTAGCTTGCTAAGAGTTACTAATGAATTTTTGAATGAAATTCGTGTGGCTCAGGGACATGACTTGGAATTGCAACAGTTTTTGGGGTGGTTAGGTACTGAAAAAGGGAAGGATTATCAGATGGGAGAGGACGACATTCTACGATTTAAAGGTAGAGTGTGTGTACCAGGAGGGCCTCATTTCATGAGGCAGATACTGAAGAAGAGTCACCAAAGCCGTCTTAGAATACATTCAGGTATGACTAAGATGTATAAGGATTTGAAGGAGTCCTTTTGGTGGAATGGTATGAAGGCAGACGTAGCAGACTTTGTTGCTCAGTGTTTGGTATGTCAAAAGGCCAAAATTGAACATCAAAGGTTGGGAGGTACCCTGCAACCACTGGACGTGCCTCAGTGGAAGTGAGACAATATCTCTATGGATTTTGTGACACATCTTCCGCGGTAGACTAAGGGCCATGATTCAGTTTGAGTGATAGTAGACAGACTGACAAAATATGCACATTTCCTGCCTATGAATCAACAATGGTCGATGGACAAGTTAGCAGAGTTGTATGTGCGAGAGGTGGTAAGATTGCATGGGGTACCCGAAAGCATAGTATCAGATCGGGACCGTAGATTCACCTCACGGTTTTGGCAATCATTGCAGGCGGCCTTGGGTACACAATTGAGGATGAGTTCAGCGTATCATCCTCAGACTGATGGGCAGTCTGAGTGGACCATCCAATCTTTAGAAGACTTATTGAGATCTTGTGTGTTGGATCACATGGGAAAATGGAATGATGTGCTACCTTTGGTGGAGTTCACCTACAATAATAATTACCATTCCAGTATTGGTATGGTGCCCTATGAAGCATTGTATGGAAGGAGGTGTAGAACCCCATTGTGCTGGTATCAGGATGGTGAAGCCTTTGTGCTTGGTCCTGAATTTCTGCAATAGACGACCAGTAAGGTCAAGTTGATCCAAGACCGGATGAAAGCAACTCAGAGTAGGCAAAAGTCTTATGCAGATAAGAGGAGACAACCACTTGAGTTTGATGAAGGAGACCATGTATTCCTCCGGGTGACGCCAACTACAGGTATCATAAGGGTTCTTAAATCAAGGAAGTTGACTCCGAGATTTATAGGACCTTATCAGATTACACGGAGAATAGGAGCAGCGGCGTATGAAATTGCTTTACCACCTCACCTATCTAACTTGCATAATGTGTTCCACGTCTCACAGTTGAGGAAATACATTGCAAGTCCAGATCATGTTTTGGAGTCAGATGAGGTGCAAGTACGCGAGGATCTAACTATGCCAGTTGGACCGGTGCTAATATTGGATACTCAGGTCAAGCAACTGAGAGGTAAGAAGTTGAAGACGGTGAAGGTTCTCTGGGACGAGGCAACCCAAGAGATGACTTGGGAGATGGAAGACCTCATAAGGAAGTCTTATCCTCCCCTCTTTACTAGTAAGTCCTATTTTCGAGGATGAAAACTTTTAAAGGTGGGGGAATTGTAAGACTCGTGAAAATTAAATTAATGAAATAATTAATTAATTAATAAATGCGGGTAGAAAGCGTCTTTATAGCATTAATTATTGTTTAATGTGATGTGGATAAGTACTAGCACAAATGGTTGAGAGTACTTGGTTTGTGTGAGAGAACTTGGGTTCGAGTCCTATGTATGCCAATTATGTGTTGTTGTTTTATTATTGATTTTAAGGATATGTATGAGTATGTGATTGGTATTGTAAACTTATGTTGATTTGGGTATATCACTAAATGTGAATTGGCATAGTGGTTGTGCTGTAGCATTATGAGTGGAAGGTCATGGGTTCAAACCTTGTTAGGCATAAAGAAGGCTTTATTTTTGCTAATTCTAGATTAGAGTGGAGTTGAAAGGGCAAAGGTAAGAGGAGTAAAAAACCTTAGTTAACATTAAATAAGAAATTAAAAATATAATTAAGGCCATTTTTCGTTTTACCCTTAATTAAGACACCTATAAAAGGTCATTTTAAGGGAAAAGAAGGGTTTTAGTAGTGCTGATAATTGGGTTTTGAGAGGAGCACGAATTTGAGAGTGTGAGTGGAGTTGTGAGTGTGCAAGGGCTGGACCAAGAGGGAGAGTGCGGATCAAGGATTTCTGTCTTCTCAAGTTTGAGCACTAATTCCAGGTTAGGGGTGCTGAAACTATGTGTATTCCACTATTGATTGTGTTTATGCATTTTGTTCTCAGATTTGAATCTATGTGGTTTGGTTTTGGTGTGGTATGCGCTGTAATTTGAGAATTTGTGAATGGAATGGGGGAACAAAGCCTTTTTGGGTGTTTATAATAATTGGATGAGGGTTTGGGTACCATTCTTGTGATGTTTTGTCAAATTGTGCGATTTGGGAAGTCCAATGATGTTTACACTATGTTTCATGGTTTAATTGATGAAATGGACTAAATGAAATCGAGTACATTGTGAATTGGTATGATTTTGGTATTAGTTTGGTGCATTGTGTGCGGGAACAGACTCGAAACCCTGCAAGTCTCGCCCAAGTGGGTCCATCTCGCCTAAGCGAGAATTGCAGAGTCTCACGTTGAGTTCGGATTCGTGATTCTCGCCTAGGCGATCAGGGAGAGGTTTGAGCGACGTGGTCTCTCGCTCAGGCGAGAGGCACTCGCCTAAGCGAGGTCGCGAGGAGACCTTGAGAGTTTGAGCGCGATATCTCGCCCAGGCGAGAGGTTTTGGAGTTTTGAGCGACTAACACTCTCGCTTAGGCGAGAGTCGCTCGCCTAAGCGAGTCCGCGAAGTGCTTTCTTGTGTGTGTGGTGAATACTCGTCTAGGCGAGGTTTGGGTGTGGTTTTGGGCGAATGTGTGGCTTGCCCAGGCGAGGGAATCTCGCCTAAGCGAGATAATGTGATGTTGTGGCTGTTTTAAGCTCGCCTAAGCGAGGTGATCTAGCCTAAGCGGAGCATAGGGCTTAGCTTGGGTGAGAGGTCCTGGCCTGAGCGAGATTATGTGAATTTCTCATGTTGTATGACCTTGTGTGTGCGAATTGACTACCTTTCTTAGGTATAGGAAGTATATGCATGTGTTGTGGTGTGTGGGCTTGAAGGACTAAGTCCATTAGGGGTCTGGGATGTGCTCGGTGGTTGGACACATGATGAGCATGGAACTGGTTGGGTTCCCGTCAGCTACTAATGGGCGAGGAGTCCTTAGTATGGTGATTGCATGTGTCGGGCGCACGATGGACAAGGAACTGTGATGTTCCCATCGGCTACTATTGGGCGAGGAGTCCATAGTATGGTGATTGCGTGTGTGCCAGGGTCCAAGTATGAGACTTAGATGTTTTACTACAAGTGAGGAGTCTGTAGGGCAGGACTATGAGCGGGATAGGCTCATAAGGTCGGACCACGAATAAGTTAGTTTCGTGGGAGCACAGGGAAGTCCTAAGACCTAGTTCATGCATATGACTCATGAATGACTATGAGATCATGGTTGGGTGATTTGGAAATTATGAGTTTTGTACTTATGTTGTTTTGGGTTGGGAAACATGTTTATTTCATATATCTGTTTATATTTTATTGTGCATATCTCACCCTATCTGTGTGTGTATGGCGATGATCGAATAATGTGTTATCCGGGAGCAGATGATTTGACAGGTGAGCCAAGAGATGCTTAGAGACGGAGAGCATGGGCTACTTGGGATTTTGAAAGAAACTTTATTGTTTTGATTTTGATGTAAATATTTTTATGTTGAATTTTAATATCATTTGTATATAAAGATATGGTACATTCAAATTATGTATGGTACCAGTTAGGTTCTTTTTAAATTTTCCCGCGTTTTTGGGAAATAGTTTATGTTCAATGCAATATTTGTTGTGATTCAAATTTTATTTAATTAATATAAGTAATATTCCTTAGGGATGTTACAACTTATGAGAGGCTACCCTTGGGTTGACCCTTGGAAGGTTAGATGTAGGGGTGAGCAAAAAAATTGTTTTGCTAATCTGATCTATTTTTTTGCTCTGTTTTGATATGTTAATGATCCATTTTATCATATCTATTTTTTATCCTTAATTTGAATTTTATCATTTTATCAAATCAAATATCTCTTTTAGTTATTCAGATTTTTAAAATTGAAAAATCCAAATTTTAAATGCAAGCTATATTCAGATCTAGATAAATCTGAACCTATTTTAATCTCCCTTCTCTATTTCAAATTTGTAAAATCCCTAAATCCTCGTGGCTCCTTCTTCTTTGCTGCGATTCACTCAAAATGACGCAGGGACGATGGTTTAAAGGTGGTTCACGGTGAATCTGGTCTGATTGGAAGAGAAGATGGAGTGCTTCCCTTTTCGTTCATGGATATCCCATGGTGCAGATATGAGAGGACGAGCTGATTGCAACATTCTCTGACTAGATGCGCGAAGGTTGAGATGTTTTAGTGCGTCTTGCTCCAGCATGTAGGCGCTCATAGATCTGGTTTGTTAGCTTAGTTCTTGTGGCTCGTGCTTTCCGGTGTAATGCATATGGAGGTCAATTTGCGTGGCTGTCTCCGTTTCCGATAAAGCTATGGTGGTTAACGGTAGTGTGACATGCTCTTGTGTTGTTGTCGATGATGTGCAATGAAGGTGCAGGGAGGAAGTCACGGTGTTCTGAAGTGTGTTGGGAGAAGATGAAGCTAACGTGATGACCTAGGATTGACATATTTATAAAATTAAAAATAAATTCATAAAAAAAATAATTTTTATTGAAAAATGTGGATCTAAAATTGGATTTGGATTTTGAATTTAATTCGATATTTGGATTTGGATTTTGAATCTTAATCCAAATATTTGGATTTGGATATTAAAAAACATCTAATCTGATTTTACAGAAAAGTAAATGTGGATCTAATATTTGATCCAAATATTTGGACTTAAGTTAAATGTAGACCATATTTTAAAAATCTAATCCATGCCCACCATTAGTTGGATGTTGTCCAAGCAAACATATTTGTGTTTCCGACTAACACTTGCTCTATACTCTTCTCTATTTCTTCATTTATTGTTACGCCTATCCTCAAACCTCGACCTTATTGCAAAAGGAACAATTTGCTTTTCCCCATTGGTTTAATCCTGACATCATCACCTACCTTGGGATTGAGGTATTCTCCTTCTATGATTATGCCAATTACACTTGGTCTTTCAACATTATTTGTACTAAGCAATAGGGTGGGGAGTCGCAAACTTGAAATGTAACACTCTCGTACTGTCTTTTGGTCTCCATTGACCGTGGTAATGTCTCCTGATCATGAGGGGAACTTCATGTCCATATGGGGAATGGATACGATTGTGCCGAATAAGTTGAGAATTGGTCGTTCTAATAAGATGTTATAAGACATGTTATCGTCTATTACCAAATACCGAACACATATGGTCTTCGTCAGATGTCCCTCTACAAAGGTGATATGTAAATTGACATACCCTCTGGTGCTGACTCTTTCCAAGAGAAGTCAAATATAGGCTCGTCATATGAGGTCATAGCTTCCTCTAGCAGTTGCAACTTTTTGTATATCTTCTAGTAGAGTATATCTACTTAACTTCCTTGGTCCACCAAAATCTTCATAATAGTGAAGTTTTCGATCTTACTATGATGACCACAGAGTCATCCTATTCAGGATCCACACCCTGGAAGCCAACATCTATAAAGGTGATAAGGGTAATCCTCTTCCTTCTAAAGTTTTGGATACAAAGTTAACAAATTGCACTACTCTAGGGTGCCTTTTGCTAGTTGATGTTGATTAACCTCCTTTGGCAAATCCTCATGATATTGCTTGAATAATGCCCCTAACCAAGGGCTTGGAATCAGGTCGCCTATCCTCGTGTTGAGCTAACTCTTCTTTCTTTTCTTCCTTATCTTAGTTTCTACAACCCTCCCTCCTATTGTCATATCTTCGGTGGTTGATACATGAGCTTCTCACGTCATCACGCCTCACGAATTGCCTAATATGTTTGGCCTAGATGAGTTCATCAATCTTTTCATTGAGGACGATATACTTATACGTTGTATGGTCGTGATTATGGTGGTATCTGTAGTGTTTCTTCATGTTAGAATTTAGCGATGTCTGTGATTTTCTTGGTGGTGGTACAAGGTCTGCCTGCAGTGCCTCTTCCAAGACACGAGATCTTGGAGGATTCAGAGGTGTGTTACATGAAAACTGAAAAGGCTTAGGCTTTCACTAGTGGTACCCACCTTTTTGTACAAAGTCTCACTTGGTTCCTTTCTTTTCACCCAACATGGTCTTAACTCTAATCTTGATCTTATTTCTATATTCCCTCATTTTCAACACCCCAAAATAATAGCCCAAAACTACTTTATAGTATCTTATATGGTTACTATACAAATTAAAACATACATATAGTATATAAATCACTTCATTTACAATTATTTACAAAGGTAAAACTGTAATCAAAACAAGTTCAAATTCAACCAAAGAATATAAGCTAGGAAGGATGATAGGTACCGAGTTTTTCAAAGATAACGAGTAGCAAAATGCTAACTAAAATCAAAGCAACTGCATTGTCATCACCGTTGCCAAGGGAGCCAACACCTAAATCCTCATCTGCTCACACCAAATATTAGTGATCATTGCAAAAGGAGAAGAACAAAACAACAAGCATATACACAAGAGGGGGTAAGCTAATATAAAAACAAATGTTCCATTAATCATAAATTAATTTATATCACCGTGTCTGAGTAATGTAAAACAATTAAGGGTCTTTAGAATTTAGGATTCTCACACGATAAAACATAATAGAGCACTAACCTTGATCCATGTGAGATCTTGTGAATATGCATTCTTCAATTTGTATTCTTTCGTATGCTCTTCAACCACCATTTCCCAATCTATCTCTTTGCCTTACTTTTCTCTTCTCACACGTTCGTGGTGGATTATTGTGAAAAGAACCTTATGACCAGAGACATAACCCAATCCATTTTATAAACCAATGTCCATTAAGTTGGTTTTTATTTTATCTTTATTTTATTTTATTATCACTTCTCATAATAATAACCAATAGATCTTTAAATTTTATTAAATCACAATTGGGCCATCATAATATTTCAAATGAGTCATTAATAGAATTAATTCATCAATTAATTCTAACAAGTAATTCACACCATTATAAGTAACAAGCCATATCGTAAAAGACCCATTAGACTCAGTTATTTGGATAAAGGACATTAAGGTAGAATTACTTGGAGTTCTCACTAATGGAACTCCTAGAACTACAAATGGTTCTTTCAACCAGGACCTCTTGCTACTCTCCACTCCTAATTCATTCTCCTCTACACGAGTTTGAATGATTAGCAGAGTTCCACAATAAATTTCCAAATTCTAAGTCTCTACAACAATGCACACCAAAGCACTCATACTTCAAAAGGATTTTCCCTTGAAAATCGATTTATCAATCTCAATTCACAATTAAACAAGTCTCATACATTATATCATCAATATACAACATACATATTCATTGACAAGGTCATCATCATCATAGTTTCATACGTCATTATATTCCAAAAGTTCATATCATCCGCACACATTCACATAATCACCAAGTAATTTATACAATAGCTTAACAACAAATATGCAAATTAGTTGAGGGATTTAAAAATAAAACCGCAACTTGTACAAAGCTCCAAAAATTATGTTCTTACATTTAAATGAAAGATAATTGAATCATGAACTAAATGCAAAAAGAACCAATCTAATTGGGTACCTATAGAAAACGTAATGCACTAAACAAGTGAGAAAGGTCAAAGCAGTCAACAATCTAATCTACGGAAACCTTACAAGAAAAACTACTTTCACTATTGACTTTCAAACAAAGATCACACCAGTCAAACATGAAATTAGGGATTTTTCATCTCACACCCACAAAGAAAAACATTAACAGATCAAATTGAGCTACCAAACACAACACCAATACATAACCAGACATTCAAACAAAATCATCATGTAAGAAATAAGGTTTAGCTTCCCTCACCTTTGAAGATAGGCTCGAACCCTAAGAACCCTCCAAGCACCTTCGAACTCGCAAAAGTTCAACCTCCACTTGAGACAACAAAAAACAATCCAATTGTGCCCACACAACCACCGATTAGAAGAGATCAGAGATGAAAAATAAAAAGGCATATGTAAGCAAGTAAGACTTGCATGCACCTGAAAAGAAACAAAAAAGGCGAGAAAAACTAACTTACCCCAAACAAGAAATTGATCGGTAAGAATCGAAGCCTTTGTTGCGAGGAACAACCCTACAATTTCGATTCTACAAACAAACAAATAGAGAGTGAGGAATGGAGGTTCAAAGATGGAGATTGTGGAGATGAAATTTAGAGAAAGAAGGAAAGGGTTTCTGCTTATTTTGAAAACAAAAGGCTTGGAATTTGGGGTTATTTAGGAAAAAAAAAGATTTTACAAGGTTTTGCATCATCTCTTCTGGTTGCATGAATTTTGCAGTCTATTACCTTCAGTCATCCATGCTCGTGGCTGGTGTCATGCATAATTTGTCCGGAAAAGGTCCCGACCTTAGCATCGTAATTATTTAATGTGAAACCATATCAGGATTCAGGTTCCTGATCTTTAAGGCCACCTTGTCGAACCTGTCAATAAAGGTACGCAAAGACTCTCCTTTCTCCTACCTTCCATTGAGAAGTGTTAGGGAGGTAAGGTGACGATGCTAACTAGTAACGAACTGCGTCGTACAGGACGTTGTTAAAGTGTTAAAATAATCTATAGAATATGAGGTAGACGGGTGAACCATTCCAGGGTGGATCTTTTCAGAATGGTAGGGAAAACCATGAACATAAAAACATCATTAGTTGAGTACAGACTGACTTAGGTGACGTATACGACAACATGCTCATTTGGATCAGTGCTACCATAATATCGATCCACTATTAGGGCCTTCCACTGCTTAGGGAGTGAAGTATCCATGATGCCATCAACAAAAGGGTGTTAGCGACTTCCTCTTATCGTTAGATAGATTTTCATTGCCCCTTCAGTTTTGGGAGCGGTATTTTAACCAGTCTTCCCTTCAGCTTCGTTGATAGTGGAACAATGAGACACACTCTTCTACATTGAGTTTGTTTTCTCAAGGATTTCTTCTCCTTACCCTTATCGATTAGTTCTTCATTCTTTCTCAACTTAGCGTTGTCTTGTTTCAATGCTTGAATCTCCTCAGAGGTCCTCTTTTTGTACTCCACAAATTATTTATGCATCTCCAACAATACGACCATCTATCTGGACATCTGGCTGGTTTCATTTGCTCCAATCATCTTTCTTCTTGTTAATACTATACATTCTTCTTGTTAATACTATACATTCTTCTTATTCACAAAATATATCGGCCCATGGTGGGCGCCAAAATGTTCCTGTTTGTAGAACCAACTATATTCTATAAAGATCTTCACAAGTCGTTATCTCCTCGCGCTCCTGCCTATCAACTCTCACAAGACGATAACTCCTTAGGTATCGTCCTATCTAGTCCAAAATAGGGGTTGTGCCTATAGAAGACACTTTGATTCTTAAGTCAATTAAGTGCATCATATAACAATAGATGTTGTAATAATGAATGTAATTAATTACCTCGTGTATTGTGCTATTTATACCTTGATTATAGGCCCTTACAAGGATGGGTCTAGGTCTATGTGATAGTTAACTTAATTAACTTCTAAGTAGTTTGGTAATGACGCTTTAGATCTTTCCTTGAATTAATTACCTTTGACCATTGCTAATGATCTAGTCGCCTAGATGTCACCTTCGTCGATATGATATCGTCCAAGTTTGCATACATGTTAGGTCGCGTACATCTCAAACTAGATGGTCTTGGTGTAGTCAAACACATGTAGTACACGTAAGGTCAAAGTGTCCTTAGGGTATATAAAGTTGAGGTCCTCTCGAGTTTATATATATATTGAACCCTCAAGCTCAAATGCTTATAGGCATATAAAAAGTCTAATGAAATACAAATTGAATTTCTTTGGCCAATATCCTTTTGGTTATATCTGTATCATAGTCCCAAAGTCATACAAATACAAGTGACAAAGAGTCATGATCATAATATACATTAGGATGTGTGTTTTGGTGATCTTAGAAATGATGGTGGGCGGGGGACATGATATTTTAAGGAGTTGACAGGTTTTGGATTTATAATAGTTGGATGAAGCATATATGACACTTAAGGATGTAATGATGGTTAATTTAGTCTTTCCTAATAACATGTAGATTAGGATTCATATTTGGTTTCTATAAATAAAGACCTCATCATGTCTTGGTTTTAGACATTTAATGAAGTAGTAAATAAGTAGTAGTAGAGTAGGAATACAATATTGCGATGCTAGAAAAAGATGCTCTTATTGTAAATCCTATGTTTAAATGTTGTTGGAATTGCATTACAATATTTTATGAGTAGATGAACTCACTTGTGTTAAGGTTGGATGTAATCAATTCTACTTCTTTGTACTCATACTTCTTGAATATTTATTTATGCTTTCATTCAAATGTTTGTGATTTGATTTGTGTTTATTTCTTAGATGATTTGACAACTCATCTTATTTCACTAGTTTGCATTGAGTTGGAAGACTGGTCTCAAACTATGGTCTAATCAAATCATCTCATTTTTCCTAGAGACTTGTACATGATTTAGAGAGGGTGGGCTAGTTAAAGTCTTGCACTTAAGGCAAGAATTCATTCAACTAAGAGTGGAGGAACTAGGTCTAAAGTTCTTAGGTTATAAGTTGCAAGAACCAACCTATATCTACTTTATAGTACTTCTAGGACATTGAATTATTTGCATAGTAAATAGACAAGATCAATAGTTGTACATTAGAAGAGGATAAGATGAAATCTAATCAGAGCCTTCACTCCACTCAATCTATATAATATATACTACCTTCAATTTTTTCATACAAAAATCTCAAAAAGAAACTACCAATATACTTGCTAAATCCATGTTGATACGATAACTCTCATTCGGTTGTATTACAACTAACTTGGTGCACTTGCCAATAGGTCACACAACTAGATAACTCTTTCAAAACTTGATATTGTATGATGTTTGAGCTTTTGGGGCTTAAGCCTAATGGATGTAAAATTCTCAACCAAAGTTTACCCCTTCATAGGCAGACTGAGTACATATATAAATATACATACATGTACAATATATATGAAAGTTTTTCAAAAAGAACCTAACTTAGTATATCTAAGAGGTTCTACCATATACATATGTGTATAATTACATATACACATTTTATTGACATTTTCACAGAAAATGAAAAGAACTCTACAACCTCATTGTTGCTCCTCATTGTCAAAATTAGAGCCATCTTCTCAATTATAAGATACAATCATCGTAGGTGGAAAGCCACAAACATAACATAAAACAAAGGGTAAAGTAGTGAAAATTAAACAATACTACATTAAAAAAATATCATCATTAGTTTGAAAACTGTTAGTGTATTAACCAACTACACGACAAGTGAACTAATTGCAATGTAGCAAGTAATAAGTATTTTATCATTTTCTCCCAAGGGGCTTGTACAACACATGACACCTTTCACAATTCACACCTTAATTAGACAACAAAGTCATAAAAACACAATAGAAACTCTTAGTATTTTTATCAAACAGTTGGTGTGCATGAAAATTTAATAGAATATTTACGATTTGTCAAGACTAGACTTCTGCCACTTTATTCTTATGCAATCTCCATAATCTCAATTCCAATTTCATGTACAAAATCAACTCACAATTATACGCAAATCTTATCCCCAGTGACTTTGAGTCTATGATTACTCATCAAGTTTCAATCCCTTTAATCCTCAACAAGCAAACATGCATTAAGATCAAGAGTATAAGATTATTAATGCATCGTGTTCTATCTTTAGATACAGGCTCCATTAGGTACTTAATTTCAAGCCTAGGTTCAAAAGACATTTTTCATTACCTCAAGAACCAACAATCAAACCTTGGGATCAAGCCACTACAAACATTAAACATAGAAATCAAATATTAACTTGAATTGGAAGAGTATGCATATATATATATATATATATATATATATATATATATATATATATATATATTGAAACCATAGAGTAGAAACAATCCCTCTCGTAAGGCTTTTGTAAGCTGCTCCATCCTCCAATTGTGCCTTTCATTCACATCTCCCCCTTCAATTTCATATCCCATCACCCTCTCCAATCCAAAAGGAAACATCAGTGGATGAAGAAGAAGATTCAAGAAGGAGAAGGGAGAGCTTTCCATCACCCCTAACAGCCTCCAAGAGCCTCTCCCAAGCACCCACGGTGTTTCTCTTTGTGTAAAATGAGGAATCCCCCTCTAAACTCTCATAGAAGCATCATTAAATATCCATTTTTGCGTATTGGGGTTGACATTCTCATTCTCGCCCAATGAGGCTTGACTTTTAATTCATTGGGCAAGCCATATTTTGGCCCAAAGGCTCAAATACTACAGGTCTAGGTTGCCATTTTTGCCCAGCGAGCAACCATATCACCTAGCGAGTCAGCTCAGTGCCCAATGGTTGTTTTATTACCATCCAAGGGTGGTTATTGGTAGTGTAGACCTACAAGTTAATCCTTTCTCCATGTTGTAGCATTGAGCATGATTTTAGTGTTGCCCGAAGTGGTATTTATCTCAAAATCATTCTTTCTTTTCCATTAATGTTTTCTTGAGTTCCAACTTGTTTTTCTCCACCATAATTGCTTTTTATTCACTTATTTAACACATTTAAAAGAGATTAAAGGTAAAATAAGCACACGCTAACTAAAACATAAGAATACACAAAAACACACTAAACTTGAGGATAAAATAAGATAAAAATTATGAAAGAGTTGACTTTATGAATGAAAACAAACACACAAAATAGGTCAAAAATAGACATTATAAAAAACCAAACATTTAATCAACAATCAAATATTTATCACACAACACAAAGCCTTTCATGGTTTAAACAAAACTAGATATTTGACTAAACTTTTGATAGACTAATGTATGGAACAAACTTAGAGACTATGCATCCATCATCACACCTAACTTTTGTCCAACACCCCAAACTCATGTAGCTCCCTGAAAATTAATTCCTCTTTGAGACTTAACGACTCTTCCTTCTCACTCAACAACTAAGGAACTAAAAGCCAAAATCATTAAGCTCGCTTAGCGTACCCAAAGCCCTGTTTAATAAAAAGGGAGAGTTGTGTTCATTACAAGAATAAATTTCCACCAGCGCCCAACACATTTGAGATCTCATCCAATAGGATTTCTGAATCTAATATGGGTATCAAATTGATCCATTGGATCTATATGAGTCATTTTATCCTTTTTCTTGCACCAAAATAAGTCTAATTTATTTTGAAATCTACTTACACTACAACAAAAATGAATTTTAGTGACAAATATAAATTTTGTCACTTTTTACATATTATTTGTGACTAAATTTTTATTTGTCACAAATATTAATCATAATAGTGATAAAATAAAAAAATGTCACAAAAACTATATTAAAAAATTTATCAAATAAAATTATTATTAATATATAAATTATTAAATATTAATAACTTAGTTTTTTTTATTAGTGATAAACTATTAATTATTACAATACTAAAATATTTGTTTCATTAATAATAATAATAATAATAATAATAATATATAACAAATTTATTTTCTATGTTTAAAATAATATATATATATATATATATATATATAT
>Ga0209589_1006343_pt1 | contig 19626 bp, 10 predicted proteins | sample CowpeawhiteBW_FD_187525 | JGI IMG/M metagenome (GOLD analysis project Ga0209589, IMG submission 187525) | Root nodule microbial communities of legume samples collected from California USA - Cow pea white BW (SPAdes) (version 2) | ecosystem: Host-associated > Plants > Roots > Nodule | place: USA... | reverse complement strand
AATAAACATATATATAAAATATATATATATATATATATATATATATATATATATATATATACACACACACACACACAATCACACCAAAGGAATTCCATCCTTTGATTTCATCCCACATGGCCATAACCATGTTAACCGTGTTCTACGTCTTCTAGTGAGTACCTCAAGATGTCTTGCTGCTACACCTATCGGTCAAAATCGATAAAGCACGCGTGGGAAACCATGCTACGGATAACACACCGTAGCGCCAGGTGGAATTCCCAATACGAACATAGCTCGTAACGTCCCAAGACTACCAAACTCGTCAACTAATTAGTGAGGAGGGCAATCTATTTGGACTCATTCGTGCGGGCCACAACCAACACACTCACACTGGTAACACTCGCCAACCCGAGCCACAACTCAAGAGTCCCTCATGTTCATCCGCTATCCCGAGCCACAACTCGAGGGATGCCATTTCGAGCCAAACTCAAGGAATGCCACGTGCTTAACCCTTATCCCGAGCCACAACTCAAGGAATACCAGCAAGCCGACCTTTAAGTTATCTTAGAAGCCTTGTAGACCACGCAAATCACACAAGCAAAATATAGTTCTGCTGCAACAATATCGCCTGGCGCCGCTCACGAGGCGCTAAGCACTTTCCACTTCCAGACCGCCTGGAGGGTGTGATGATTTTGAACCTTTACTCTTATTAAATGTTTAAATTTTGGGGATTTAATATTATTTTTTCGCTTAAGAATTGATTTTAGTCACATTATATATTATTGGATATTCTTAAGTTTAATAATGCAACTGAAATTTATTTTAGGTCCTTAAGAGTGTAAATTGAGAATATCTCAAGTCATAAAATAAGTCCCAAAAACAAAAGTTTGGAAAGGAATAATTCAGCAGCTAATTGCACCCTCAGTTTTCATGTTTATACCCCCTTCTGCAATTGGACCATCTATTTCTGAAAAGGAATATTTCTGGAGCTAAATACACCTCCAGTTTTTATTTTCCACACCCATCCTAAAATTGAGTCTTCTAACTCTATTCTGCACCCCTTCTTTTTACTAATTTGCACCCCTAATATCACTTTAAACTCCACTCCACCAGATTACCCCATGTGGCAATCCTTCACTTACTAAAATAACCAATTAAAGCTTGTCACATCCTCAATCCTCCACTCACTAAAATAACCACTTAAAACTTGCCACGTCATCAATCCTTCACTCACTAAAATACCCAATCATAGAATGACACCTCATCACCTTCTCTCCTTCACAAAATCAGAAACCCTAACCCTAATTTTTCCTCCTCTCTCACCTTCATAATGTCGCAACCACCGCACCTAACGCCAGCCGTCACCACAACGTCCGACCACCACTACAGGTCGCCGGAACCGTAGCCACCTCGTCGTGACCATGCCTGAAAATGTAGCCATCATTACTGCACCGTCAGAGTTTGCGAGCCTACAGCAGCCACCACAGAGCTCCGCTATGTCGTCTTCTCCGTTCATCACGCAACCATCACCATGATAGGACCACTTATGCCGTGACTGCAGCTCGCCACAGCAACCCTGGACCACCGGCAGCACCCGCACATACGCGCCACATCCTCTCACGTGAAACCTGCACCCACGCTATAGGAATCCACCATTGCAGCACCACTCGCGACCTGCAACAGCCACGCAACGCCACTACGGCTTGCCTCTTCTCGTCGCGCCACCATCGTCATTTCAACACACTACCATCGTCGATGAGCCATGCTTGACGCCATCATGACCGTGCCACTGTCACCTCCATTTTCTCCTCACATTCACGCTGCTGTCACGAGTAGGAGGAGACGAAGCAAGCTCTCGAATCTACACGCGAGTGTCAATCTTCACAAGTCTGCACCATTTCTAACTAGACTGAACCACCACCACATTGTGCGCCGTGAGCCTCGTCGGAGGTGTATTCGGAGTCATCGCCAACCACCTATGTCAGCCTAATCAACCACCATCGCAACAGTCGTCAACCATGAAAGAACTCATGGGGAAACCTTAATTTTGGAAAGAGAAAGCGCAATGCTACATGTCTGCTTCTCAATGGACAATCCAAAGAGTCAAACTGGTCAACCAGTCAACTTTGGGCAAAGGTTGGTCAACATTGGTCAAATTGACTATTTTACACTATATTTGGCAGGTGGTTCCTCTGTAGGGACCCTAAATGGCCTAGAAAAAGGAAAGAATCGTCTGATGACAGTTCATCGCTGGCCAGACAGTTTTGGAATTTTCCAGAAACAATAACTTAATGGAATAAAATCTCAAGCATAAACATACTATAATTAGCATGCCAATCAGACTTAATTATAAAATTAACGCGTAAAGCTACTATACTTATCATGCCACTCAGACTTAAAATAAAATTAACGCGTAAAGATCCCCTAACCTGGATTCCTTTGCTAAAAATGGAGATTCTTGGGAGTTCCTCTTTGATCATTAGGCCGCCTAGCACTTCCCCTCAATTCAGCTCCCAAATGCACTCAATCCTCACAGCACATTCTCCAATTTCGTATTCCTCTGACTATGACACAATGACAAGCACAAAAACCCTTCTTCTCACCCAAAATTTGTCTTTTAATGCTACCTTAATGGTAGATTAATGCACTAAAACGAAAATTGTCCATAACTAGGGTTTAATTACCATTCAAGGTCCATTTAGTGGCTGTTTTCCAGCCTCCCTTGGTTGTCCATTGTCAACTAGGGTTTCTCTACCCTTTCACCTTCATGCCAAAACTAATTTTAGCAAAAAGAGAGTAAATTTGTATTTATCAAGTTTCAAACCCATACCCACACTACTGTTAATTCCATGCACAACCATTCAACCAATTCATATTTCATGATAATTCATATAATTCTATGATTATATTATCATTCAACATGATCAAGCATATTATTAAAAATAATAATAAATTAAATAACACACAATTGGCATACATAGGACTTTAAGTCCTCTCACACAATCAAGTACTCTCAACCATTTGAGCTAGTACTTTTTCACATCATATAAATAAACAATTAATGCCTTAAAGGCTCCCACTACCTGGATTTATTAATTATTTATTTATTTAATTAATTAATTTTTACGGGTCTTACAGAATACACCCTTACACTTTCAAAATATGCCAAAACCACACAAAAGACTCTTGAATAACACAAAAGTCACACTAGCATAGTAAGAACCCTCTTGTAGACCTGGAAAATCATCAGGCACACACACAAAGCTTGAGAAAGATCAAACCTGAGTGGTAGCACAACCCAGCCTACCACAAACCACTTTCTACAAGCTTTAAACCAAGCCAAAGGCTCCAAGAATTGATCCAAGATCAATCTTCAACTGCTGCAAACTGAATGATCGTGAAGGAGAAAGTTTCCACAAGTTTCCAGAACAATTTCGCGCTAAAAAATGATCAGAGTTCCTCTTTTTCGAAAATCACAACTCTTATAGTTAAATTGTTACGAAATTCAATCGGTTGATTTCCAAATCAATCGGTTGATTTCACTTGACTCAAGTGAAATCATTCGATTAAAAGATAAATCAACTGATTGAATTTGTTGTAGTTTAAGATTATTGCAACCAATCTTCTAACCCGTTGAAAAACCATTCAACAGATTAAAAGATACATCAAAGACCAAATACATCTAATTAATGCTACAAGGTCTACAATATGAATTACAAACATCAAATACACTTTCTTAATGATGTAACCATGTGGAGAGCACACATTCCAGCCTTGATCAACATGAATACCATCAAATCTTCAAGAAGCATACCACATTGGCTTCACATGTCAACAAATATTACTTAATATCTTTTTTATTTAAATTAGTTTTTAGAAAATATTTCAGTTTTAGATATATGTTTCAGTTTTAGAAATTAGTTATTATTTTAGATTAGGAGTGAGATATTTTAAATATTTTATATTTGATATTCTGTGTATATATATATATATATATATATATATATATATATATATATATATATATATATAGCGTATATCAATAAAATACAAAAATATGTTCCTCCGTATAACATATCACATATATCTCTTATATATCTCATATTTTTAAAAGCTTTAAAAATTCTCACAACAGTGGTATCAGAGCCGATGGTTCGGAGTGACTAACCGCATAACCATAACACAAAAAAAGGGGTCATTAGTGACTGACCGCATAACCACAACCAAAAAGGGGTCACTCATACACCTGAAGGAAAATATATCATATGAAAAGAAAAAAAAACAAGGGACTCACCCTTGAGGAGAGATTGTTGGGAATAGTCCAAATGTGAGTCAAAAGTCTCACATTGAATATAATAGACAAAGTTAAACACTATATAAGAATAAAGACCCATAACATCATTGTCTTAAGGTTTTTGTGTAAAATTTTGTCAAATACCTTATATATGTAAAACTAATGTTATATAACCGTATGAAACCACAATCTCTCGATATCTATAACCATATCCTATGTAAAATATATAACTCAACAAATATATCATGCAGGTATAACATACCTAGTACTGCTGATCTTGACTGGCAAATGTGTCTCGGTAGATTACAATAACAATATAAAAAGATAAACAAAACAAATAAATATCATTATGTTAATCTCTATAATTGGTAATATTTGACTAGTATCAGGCTGGCATAAGGTATCACTTGATTAGAATTGCTAAGCCTTTTGTTTATCATGTCATACCTATTTCTTCTGTTTCGAAACTCGTGTGGAAGGAGGTCTTTTCTCCACATTCTTCTCATTGACAGTAAAGGTAATGTGTTATGAAAGAGTTATTAAACAAATCTGATATTAAAATTTTGTATGTATTAAAATTTATTATTGCTTTTCGGATAATAAACCTTTAGAATCGGTATTAAACAAAACCTCTTACTGACTTCATAATCAGGAAGATCTTTGCAGGTGAACCTTCTCCTGTGGTGATTTGGAGATTGGTCACACATAAGAATTCAATTAGCTCATCTCAGAGATTGCTCCATCAAATCTGATATAAACAAAAATATTTATATTAAATTGTAATTTTATTCTTATAGACTCAAATTAATATAATAAATATATTATAATTTTAAAAATCCTATCTTTCAACACTCTCCACGCAAAATTAACATAAAAGAATCTGCACTTGAAATAATAAAGTTCAACATGTTTTGATGGTGAATTCCATAGATCCAAGACTCTAAAGATTAGCCAGAAACTACATATGGAATTAGGGAATAATAAACATATCTACTCACTTCAATCATAAAATTGGATTTGGATGCTTCCAAATTTATCTTCAAGGTCAACATTCGATTTCCCTTTTTATATTATATTCACAATTGTTTGGATAGTTTTTTATCTCAACATTTTTTTTTAAATATTTATAGTGAACCTTTTTTAACGTGAGAATATTGAGAAATAGAATAATTGCAGACTTATCTCAAATCCCACCACCACTCTGTTTTACCAGCTTAAATTCTATTAATAAAAATTCCAAATCCTTCATTCTCGTTTTCTAATCTCTCAACCCTCTGAATGCAGACACTTCATCTGCTTATTTCACTCATTAAATAATAACACTGTTTAAAACTTGCTAAGCAAAGTCTATGGAACAACTCTCCAAAAATGCATGACAAAAGTTTGCACACAAAAAAACTGTATTTGAGGTATAAAGAAATAGAAAAAATTTGAAAAGAATAAAATATATTCTTGGATTTGTGGTGCAAAGAAAAAACTTTTTTGTTTTGGCTTGTACTGTAGAATATGATGAGAAAGGTGTGTTTTTGTTGGCTCTTAACATTTTCTCCTATTAAAGATAGATATTTTTTTTTTTGGGTCGCAATTGCGGATTGTGTGGAAAAGAAGGAATGTTCTGGGAATGGATCGGTCTTTAGCCCACAACCGTTAACTATGCGTTATGGCTCACTCCCCCAAGTATTTTGTAAAATCTATAATGGTCCTTTGACCATTTAACTTCTGTCTGCATTAAATGTTTGAAATTTTGAAACTCCTTCATCTCTTTTATTTAATGAAAATGAATGCTGTCCACTTTTTTAACTTAGCCCTCCTCACCCTCAAATCCCTCTAAGCCTCATTCTCGTTCGTTTGCTTCAGTCCTTCGTCGTCGTCGTGTATTTTCCTTTGCTCTCCTTTTCTTGTCTCCATATTGCCCAAGATTTAACAGGTAAATCAGTGCTCTTTCTGTTAGTGTTTTTTCACTTTGCCTCTTGCCATGTATATATAGGTAAATATATAGGAATTGTTTAGTTATTTTGTGTGAGAATAGATGTATAAAAACATCTTTTGTTGTTAAGAAAATAATCCATAATCGGAAGTCGATCTATGTAAGTCATTCAAAATCAAAAGTCGACTTCGATATATCGCAGTCACATAAATGCTAGAGAATATCGAATTCAACACCGGAAATCAACTTCCGTAATTCATCCGTCGTCACCGGAAGTTAACTTCCATAATAAGCCAAATGAGTAGACAAAAAGTGGACTTCTGTACCGGAGGAAAATCAAATAAAAAATCTAACCGAAAGTATACTTCTGTGAATTTACTAAATGATGCGACTTCTGGTGAATTAAATTTAGGACATGCTACTTACATAAGAAAATTTTAAGATTTTGTAATTTAAAAATCGAAAGACTTAAGAATTATATAATTTGAAAACTATTTTTTCTTATTACTTTTTACTTATAGATTATATAAAAATTATTTTATATAGTCTAACCTTTTATTTTTTGTTTTCTTTCTTTTGGGAGTAAAGTAAGTAGCATGTGGGAAATCAATATTTTATGCACTCGCTAGCTACTCATAGTTCAATTAAATAAAATGCATTTTTAACGCGTAATGTTTTACTAACTAATTAAAAAAACATTATGTAATTTCAATAATAATAAAAAATAATTGACATTAATTAAAAGTATATTACAGTATTTGTTAAAAAAATTAAAATTCTTGCATATCTTAAATATGAAACCAATAAAATAGAATATAACTTATTACATTTAAATCTAACATCAAAGAGGGAAAAAATTATAAATTTGACCCAATCAGGAAAAAAAAAACAGACTTATGAAACATATGGTTCATGAACTTGTAAATATAATGTTTATTCTCTCTAGCATTTGTCGTGATAAAAATATATTATTTTAGAAGTAAACTTTTTATATTACATTATATTCCAAAGTTTTTTTTATTTAAAAATTAATATATTAAATAATATATGTGAATGTGGTACGTTTCCCGTGTCAACTTAGTGCTGTTAGAATAGATTTTTTTTTATTAAGCATTCAAAGAAGAAAAGTAGAATAATTTAGTTTCCCTATTAAAATAAGTCTGTGCATATGTTAACAAAATTCAATTTAACTCATAATAAAATATAATTTAATTTATAAAGAAAAAAACTAAATAATCTTTTCTTTATAGTTTATTTCTCTGTAAAAAAATTCAATTTAACTCATAATAAATATTAATTTAATTTATTCAACAATAAAATAAATAGAATTCAATTTAACTAAATAAAATTAAAACAATACAAAATAAAAAACTTCATTCAACAATAAAATAAATATATAACATAAATAAATACATAAAATAAAGCATAAATAATAACCCGTAAAAAGTACCAATTAAAATAAAAATAAAAAAATAAAATATTCATGCAACAAATAAAAAAACATAAAACATAAATAAATAAAAATATACAGTATAAATAAATAATAAAACGTAAGAAATATTAATTAAAACAAAACAAAAAATTGATAACCACATCATTTCCAAAACCGTTAAATAACTCGAAGTCAACATCCAATTTACTTTATTTCCAAAAATTGACTTCTGATTATTTAGCTGGTCCAAAAATAATGTATTAACTCTCTTTCGAAAGTGAACATCCAGAAATGTAGGTGACTTCCGGTTGTATTGAAATTAATCCCTGATGGAAGTCTACTTTATTTTTTTTAATTGGTATTGTATACTTCTTAGTATTTATTTATGCTCTATAAATTTTTTATTTATGTTTTATGTTTATTTATCTGTTGCATGAATGTTTTAAATTTTTTTATTTTTTATTGTTTAACTTTTTTTGTTTTCATTGGTATTTTTGTACGGGTTATTATTTATGCTTTTATTTTATTTATTTATTTATGTTATATATTTATTTTATTGTTGAATGAATATTTTTATTTTTTATTGTTATAATTTTATTTAGTTAGAATTTGTATTTTTTACGGTTTATTATTTATTTTATTTTATGATTAATTAAAATCAATTAAAATTAACTACAAATAAAAATTACAAGATAAAACCCTAAACAAATTACATAATAACTAAAATATTTCACAAATATTAAAAATAAAAAAATTTAAAATGATAAACAAAAAATAATTAAATAAAATAATTATTTCATAAATCTTAAAAATAATAAAATTAAAAATTAAAAAAAATTAATTCAAGGAACCGGAAGTCCACCTCCGTAATAAGTAGGGATGTTAAAAAAATCCGTACTCGCAGATATCCGCGAATAAAACTCGCAACGGGTAGAAAATGGATATTAAAAATGGATACCCACTACCCGTGGGTACAAGTATTTTGATACCCGCATGTTAACGAGGCGGGTACGGGTATCCGTACCCGTGGATACTCGTACCTGCTAAACTTTAATTCACAAAAATACCCTCATATATATATATATATTAGTAAAAAATATTCTGGCATAATTTTTTCTAAGTTGCACATCTTGTCTTCTGTCTCCTGTCTTCATTCTTCAAACTTCAAGTATTAGTACATTTTCCAGGTACACCCCTTGACATTCTTCTCTTTCCTTTATTTGAAATTGGGGCATATACATTAAATCCAATATAGACAATGACGTTTATGGTATGCTTATTGTCAAATGATGGAATCAAAATAATAATACTTGGCAATTGGCAATTGAGGTTTATTATTTGTTTATTTTGTTTATTTTGTTTATTTTTTAGGAATCAATCGAAGAAATTGGACTTTTTTATCAAAACACTAATTAAAGAATTTTCATTGCGTTGAACATCATTTTATATTTACTTTTATAATTATTTGGACTTGTATGAATTGAGTTTATTTGAACTTTATTTAAAATTTATGACTGTGATATATTTTATTTTATTTTAGGGTTAAATATGTTTTTGGTCCCTTGAGTTTCAGCGAAATTTGGAATTAGTCTCTCAACAAAAATTTTGACCAATTTAGTCATTCATCTTTTAAAATGAATGAATTTAGTCCTTTTAACCAAATTTTGTTAAGTTTATCTGACGTTTCAAGCGCATTTCATGATAGTATTTAAATTATTTACACTCTTTGACACATTTTTGCTTCAATGTTAATTTAAATATTATCATGAAATGTGCTTGAAATGTCAGATAAACTTAACAAAATTTGGTTAAAAGGACTAAATTCACTCATTTTGAAAGATGAAGGACTAAATTGGTATAAAGTTTTGATGAGGGACTAATTCCAAAATTCACTGAAACTTGAGGGACCAAAAACATATTTAACCCTTTATTTTATTTGAATTTATGATTAAATATTTGTTTTTTAAATAATTTTGTAAATATCCGCGGGTACCCGTGGATACCCACGGATATAAAAAGAATAAACGGATACCTGCATAATGGATACCCGATGGATATGAGTACGGGTATGTGACGAATATTTATCCAGCAGGTAGGGTACGGGGAAGCTACTACCCGTACCCTACCTGCCTCGTTGACATCCCTAGTAATAAGTTTTTAATCGCAAGTCCACATTAGATACCAACAATAGCAGGATGTTCACTTTCGGAGGTCAAAACCACTGCTTCCTCTACATCTGAAAGCCACTTTTCTACTTCAATATGTAGCTGGAAGTCACAGGCTTCACCGGAAGTCAACTTCCAATATGTATCTCTCTTACAAAAGTAGACTTCCGATGTTATTTTTGGGTTTGCCTTACAGAAGTTGCACAACACAGTTTCATATGTTGAATATTTTACCGAAAGTTGACTTCCGGTACTTGTTCCTCTCTTCCAGAAGTTAATTTTCTGTATTGAGAGTGTCGAGATATGTAGCTTTCAGCTTTTCCTTTCACAATATCAAAGCAAGAAACTTCTACTACCCACATTCACATCACTTCAAATCATTAAAAGTAATAAAAATACATAACAGAACAAAGTAACAACACATTATCTGTGAAATGTATGTTGAACGAGGAGAGGAGAGAGTGGAAGCACACCACAAAGCAAGGTAATATTATGATGAAGAGAAGAGAAAGGAGAAAGAGAGCTTCGGAGGGAGGGGGAAGAGTGATACGCTGTTAGAGTTAAGTTAAGAGGTGAGTTGGTGAGTTAATTTTGATTAAATAGGAGAAAGGAGTCAGTTTTATATTTTTTTTTTAGATTTATTGTCAGTCAATGTCAAGGATAAAAAAAAATTGGAGCTGCAGAAAAAAATTGGGGGTGCAGGAAGAAACCTCGAAGGAGAAAAGGTGGGAAAAATAGGGGTCATTGTTGAATGAGTTATGGTGGAGCTGTCCCTTTAGCAGAATCCAAACGGGGCCTAGTGAGCAGAGTACGACATAGGACCTTACCAGATACAACACACACAGTGTTCTCTCACATTTTCAATGAGGAAGAATAGAAGTAATGAGACATATATATATATATATATATATATATATATATATAACTACATTTTTATTTTATCTTAATTTATTATATATTTAATTGTCTTTCTATTTTTCTTTTTATTATATCATATAAATTTATTAATTTTTTTGTCTTTCAAAATATAAGATATTAGTATTTCTAAGCGTGCAACTCACGAAGCACAAAATTTTAAAATTGTTAATATATTTATTAAATTAATTTAAAATTATAAAAGTATAACTGAATTTAATACAAATATTTTATTTCATAAAATTAAATAATAATTTTTTAATTGGCTTTAGAAAATGTATTTAATTTATTTATATATATTTTTAAAAAAATTTAGTGTGTATAATTATTTTAAATAATATATTAAGATTGAGTTAATCAAAATTAAGAAATTAATTTCAACTTTAAATTAAATATTGATTAGAAACAATACAAAAAATGTGAATAATAGACAACATAAAACTATAAATGATAAATTATACATATAAATATAAATAGTAGATTCTTTAAAAATAAAAATGTTAAACAATGGAAAAAAATATGAATAATATACTATCTAAAATTACAAAATATAGACCATGCAAAAAAATTATAAAAGATAGACTATACAAAAGTACAAAAGTTAGACCTTTAATGGACTCCTCGTTCAGAATTGTTTTTTCAATTTTTTTTAATTTGAATTTTTAATTTAAATTTTTTTACCATGTTTTTATTACAATTTTAAAATTTTAAATTCGAACTTTATTATTATAAAATTCGAATTACAAATTTGATGATAATTATCTTATTTTAAAAAAAAAATATTGAAACTGAAATTGTTAATGATTTTAATATCTTTATAAGTTTTAAGAATTTATAATTTTTATAATGATACACTAATATTAATGTTATATTTTTTTTAATTATTGTTTAAGTTTTTAAAAGGTAAAAAATATGTAAAATTGCTGAAAAACATTAAGAAATACATTGAAAAGGCGGTAATGTTGTTTTATAGCTTTTTGAATGTTGAATTTTAAATCCGCACTTTGATATCATAATTTTACCGATTTTTTTACTATTTTAAATTTTACATTTAAATTACCAAATATTTTGAATTTTAAATTTTTTTATTGTTGGCAACATAAATCTTAATTAAAAAAATTTCATTACTTCCTCCACTTCCGTGCTCTCGTTTGCTGGACTTCGGCATTGGTGCTCCGCAGTGGTACTCCGCGTTGGTGTGTCACGCATTGGTACTCATCGCGTCGGTGCTGCGTAGCTGCTCCTCTCTCTGCATAGGTGCTCATCGCATGTAACGTTTTGAATCACTATTATTCTTCTTTCCCCATTAAAATTTGTGCGTTCCTCCTGAACCCTTCTTTTTGTTTCTGGTTCGAGTTTTGATAATTTGTTTTTACTTCTTCTTATCAATAGTTTCCCTCTCTCTGTATAATTATATTTAAGGAGAAATAATCACATGTATATTTTAGATTATTTTGTAATGTTGTAAAAAATCTTTTTAGATTGAGTAGTAAGGATGACACATTGTGTTTTACTAATTTAATGCCAAGGAAGTGATTCATGTAGTTGCTCCTATTTCACTAGGCCCATTATATGCATTCTCTATTTAAAGAGAAAGATTGTCAATTTGGCAACAAGGGAGTGAGAACTCTATTTCAGGAATGAATATAGGGAAAGAGATAGGAGAGTAGGAAGACATTATGTGACTTTGAGAGAGGAAGGAAACCTTTGATATAGTTGTTGTAACTCTAGAATTGTGCTCTCATTTGGTACTTTCTGATAATTGTATATTACACTCCAATATATGATGGAAAACGCGGTTGTGACAAGTGGGGTTGCAGAGGTAAGGACAATTTATATATGATGGAAAGTCCTTCTTTCATTTAGACTATATTAGAGACCCTTCTTTTAAGAACCATGGGAGCTGAATGTGGTAGTTGTTTTGGGGTTGTTGGGGGAAGCAGGGCTACCATTACAATTTATAATGGCTTTTGGTTTATATGAGAATTTTTGCTGTAATTCGGATATTTTCTACATTGTATTGGTGACTAACATTATCCTTCGAAATTTAATGTTGAAAAGTTGTGTATTCAGACAAAGAAATTATCTATCCTCTTTGATAAGAGCAAAATTAGCATTAAAAATGACAAAAAGAAATTTAAGAAAAATTTGAATATTTAAAAATGACAAAAGAAAGTACTTTTCATTTTTTATACGGCTTAGTAAGTTAACCTACTTAACCGATCAAACCCACTCATGCATATGAAGACTTCACTTCTGCAACTTCTTCCTCTCAATTAATTATTCTTCACAAAAAAATTATCTTTTACCCGAATCTACAGATGGGGTGGGTTTTCACTGCGTCTTTCCGAAATTAAGAACCACGACAATAAGAGATTCGTTTCGATTGGATCCCATTTGTGTGACTTTGTTTTATTGACATGTTTGTCTTTGTTTTTCTGTATGCAGAAACGAAGGGAAAAAAAGAAGAAAACAGATAACATGGCTATCACAGGTTCTGGTTCTGGGCAGCCACAGTTCATTTCGAGCACCGGCAACCGAAGCTCTTCCAATGCGCCACTCATTGAGAACTCGGATACTAATCAAGTTGTTGTGCCTGATGTGGGTTTCGGCTCTCACTGAATTCCTTCATTTTTTTTAATTCTCTATTTCAGTTTTTAGTCAGCATTTCTAAGTTTTTAGTCAGCATTGCTATGGTAAAAATGGTGAGACGAACATTACTTTACCTCACCACCTGCGATTAAGATTGAAGATTACTTTACCTTTACCTTACAACCCTCACAAAACTGTATCTTTTAGCTTTTTGTTTAGTTGCAGAGTTAGATCATGGTGCAACCTAAGTCTTTTGGTTCTAGATTACACTGCATTAATACATACATATACTTCATCTGATAAGGATTGTTTACTTGATAATCACCATTCGTGCAAACTTTTATTTTGCAGAGGAGAAGTTGGAAAAATTTATTTGCCTACATGGGACCTGGATTTCTTGTATCCATTGCATACATAGACCCAGGGAACTGTAAGATCACACTATTCTTAATTTTTTCCTTAATGAAGGGAAAACAAATTCTGAAACTGTATGCTTAAGGTATTCTTATAATAACTTGCAGTTGAGACGGATCTTCAGGCTGGGGCACAATTTAAATATGAGGTGCTTTGACATGTTTTCTTGGGATAGTTAGCCTCCTTCATCTCTTTTTCACCTTTACCTTTTTTCTTTAGTTACTTTGGATCATATTGGTGGCATCATGTGCTGCTCTTGTAATTCAATCAATGGCAGCTAATCTTGGGGTGGTCACTGGTACTTGATTTGATAACTAATTTTATTTCTGTTGAATAAATTAAGAATGGATGTGAAATTTTATTTTTCTGTTCTGAATTCCTCAATTTATGTTGCAGGAAAACACTTAGCAGAGCATTGTAGAATTGAATATCCTCGGGTGCCCAACTTCATCCTTTGGATTATTGCTGAAATTGCTATAGTGGCCTGTGACATTCCTGAAGGTATTAAGATGAATTGTGCATTTGGAATTATTTCATTACTTTATTTATACATGTAAATAGTATGGGGATTTGTTGTATTTATCTGTACTTAGGATGGGAAATGGAGTTCAGTGATCAAAACATATTTAATAACCAAGATGTTTAATAGATTCAAATATTCAATAAGTTCATTGATAACTAAATGGAGTCATTAAATCAAGACCAGTGAAGTTTTATAGTTAAAGGAAGTGATGCAATTTCACATTCCCTTTCTCTCCTCAACTCATTTGAGCTACAAACAGTGCACTCAGAAACAAAAATGTTGAAAGTCCAAACGGGCAAATTATCTTAGTTTTAAAACAAACCATACAATTTATTTGTTTTCTGCCTTTTCTTTATGTGATTCATCTTTATTATGAATTTTTTATTGTACACATGCAGTAATTGGGACAGCCTTCGCACTGAACATGCTCTTCAACATACCCGTTTGGATTGGTGTTCTTCTGACAGGACTCAGCACATTGATTCTCTTAGCATTACAGCAATATGGGGTACTTTATCATATTCTGTTCTTATCCTGAAAAAAAAAATGATTTTCATTGCATGTTATATTAGGTACTATCCATGTAAAAACAACACGAGCCTTTTTTGTATTGTTGTTGAACAGGTTAGGAAACTTGAATTCTTGATTGCATTTCTTGTATTTACAATTGCTGCATGTTTTATGGCTGAGCTTGGATATGCAAAGCCTGATGCTAAAGAAGTTATAAAGGGTCTTTTTGTGCCAGAACTAAAAGGAAATGGTGCAACTGGTCTCGCAATTTCCCTCCTTGGAGCTATGGTTATGCCGTGGGTTCTTCATGTCTTATTCAACCATTTAATTTTTCTTTTCTTTTAACATATAACTTCATGCCATGCTTCTTTATGAATTCTCCTCAGGCACAATCTCTTCCTACACTCAGCACTGGTGCTGTCTAGGAAAATTCCACGATCCCTTCGAGGAATCAAGGTAAAGCATCTTTATTCTAGCATGCATTCTCAAATATTTTCCCTTTAAAGATTTATATCTGATCCAAGTAATGTTTAATGTTGTTTGCCTTTGGGGATAGATACTGCCTTGAACACCAGTTATCGATGTGGTTGATGTTTAAGATGTAGTAAACTTTTCAACAATAATGTTTATTACCTTCTACTTCATTCAGTGTGTTTATGCATGTGATTCTGTAGATATTTATGGCCTTATCCGGTCCATATATTTTCAAATATCCCAGTTGGTTGATAATTATGAAAAACATTCCCTTCTTTCTCCATCTCTCTTCTTTTGCGCGGAGCTTTTAAAGTTGAATTTTTTCATTAAAACACTAAACTTTATTGGAATTTGAGTTATTGTTGGAAGGTCTATCAAGTGTTTAACCTTGTAAACGTTCAGACAAAATGGTCCAAGTTAAAACCTAGTATTAAGTGTGATTATGGTAAAGCAATAACCTGTGTTTCATTCAACAATTTTCTTTTGCAGGAGGCTTGTAGATTTTACATGATAGAAAGTGCCTTTGCCCTCATGGTGGCCTTCCTCATAAATGTTTGTGTTATTTCTGTAAGTGGTGCTGTTTGCAATTCTTCGAATTTGAATGCAGAAGATCAAATGAGCTGTCAGAATTTGGATCTGAACGAAGCCTCCTTCCTACTTAGAGTATGTGAAAATTGGAGATGATTTTCTTACCTTGGTTATGTTGTAGTTCTAAGTTAGTCACTGATTCCTCCACCATTCTTCCCACTCCTTAAGCTTCATATATAATCGTTATTGGTAAGGTGTTAACAAAATCATAGCTGATATATCTTATATGTGCCGTATTCAGAATGTCTTGGGGAAATGGAGTTCAAAACTGTTTGGAATTGCTTTGCTTGCATCGGGTCAAAGTTCTACTATAACAGGAACATATGCAGGGCAATATGTTATGCAGGTAGTTTGTTTTATGGATTTGTTTTCACTTTTTTTGCATAAAAGATAATAGAATATTTTTACATCTTAACTAGAAAGGATCACTGTTGATCTTAGCAAATGACAATTCATAATTTCATCAGATTTAAGTATAGATGAGTCATGTACTAATTATGTGTGGTATTTTGATGTTCAATAAACCTGCCATATCATTTAAGACCTTTAATGGCAGTAACAAGTGTTCCTAATGGTCCTTGGGGTTAAAAATTATGTTAGTTTTGTTGTGGTTCACTTACATAATTGGCTATTTTGAAGCATTAGTGATCTTTGTCTACTTCTTGGTTTTGTATTTCCCCATGAATTCTTTCTTCTTTCAGGGATTTCTTGATTTACGACTGGAGCCATGGATTCGGAATATGTTAACTCGTTGCTTAGCTATAGTTCCTAGTTTGATTGTTGCAGTCATTGGTGGATCAGCCGGGGCTGGGAAGCTCATAATAATTGCATCCGTAAGATATCATTTCAATCGAATTTTCTTTCATCTGTTTTACTTTGGATTATGCTTTTATTGAAGTCAATATTTTGTTTAAATTGTCATACTAAAATCATTGAAATTTCTAAAATAGCATAATGCTTACTGGTATGCATAACTGTACTGTTTGTTTCAACTTAGTTCAAAAGGGATCAAGTAGGCAACAAATCTGGTTACATACACCTACATATGCACCACTTTTTCTGTATGAAAAAATCGTCTGCATGACCTTATTTTATATTTGCTGCTGTTTATGCATGTACATATTTTTTTGTTGTCATAGTAGCTTGTGCTGAAGCCCTTCTTTTTCTTCTGATCAGATGATCTTATCATTTGAACTTCCTTTTGCTTTGGTTCCACTCCTCAAGTTTACAAGCTGCAAAACTAAGATGGGGACACATGTCAACTCTACCATGGTAAATTTTTTTAATAACGTGAAATTTGCAGTTCTAGATTGCAACCAAATAGTACTACACTAATTACATATCTCACAAAAATCAGCAGTTACATGTTAAAATCATAATTATAAAATTGAAAAAAAGAAAGAAGTTGGCTCTTGTGCATTTTGGTTGAATTAATGATTGGCTTATATATTGTAGATTTCAGCTGTTACATGGATAATCGGTACCCTCATCATGGCCATTAACATATACTACATAATAACTGGCTTCATCAAGCTGCTTATTCACAGCCACATAAAAATTGTGGGTAAGGTGTTTCTTGGGATGATTGGATTTTCAGGCATGGCAATATATCTAGCAGGTGTAACATATCTAGTGCTACGCAAAAATACAGAGGCTACACACCTTTTGGCTCTAACAGCACCCGAAAATCAACATATGACAAATGAACATGGCAATGGACCAATCTATTCTCTTCCAAGAGAAGACATAGTAAGCATGCAATTGCCTCAAAGAAGTACTCCTGCTGCTGATCTTGACTGACCAATATGTATCAGTAGATGAGAATAGCAATATAGACTTAGATAAACAAAACAAATAAATAGCAATATTGGACTAGTAGAAGACTAACTTAAGTGTCACTTGATTAGAATTGCTAAACCTTTTTGCTTTTGATGTTATAACTATTTCTTGTGTTTCAAAACTTGTGTGGAAGGAAGTGCTTCTGTTCTTTATAGACATTCTTCTCATGTGGGGTATGTTGAGAGGTTTGTTAGAAAGTAGCAACAGAAGCTGACTAGGATCATACGCATAATATGGTTAATATGAAATGTCTTTATGTCGAACAAAGGATAAAAGAAGTGTGTTATTGTTTCTATCTAAGCTAAACACACTTTATAAACTAACACCCTACATAAATTATTTGTCATGATTGTTGCTTTCCACTTGGATTAGTCTATTCATCGTGAAAGCTCCTAAGCAACCGAGTTTATCAGGGGATTCAAGATGGACAATTCCCCAACATAAAAATAAATGAATAAATATCAAGTAGTTTTTGCTTCATAATTCCTACTAATTTACACACATTTTAACTTTTTTTTTTGCCGTATACAATTAGCTTCAAATATAAAAATTGATGAATAAAATCAACATATAATAGTTCGAAATCACTTGATGATAACATAAAAAAGATTAAAATAATAGTGAAATGAAAACCGTTTCTTTCACAAGAACATGTCTTTTTAATTTTTTTTTTTCGATTCTGCATACAAAGAGCAAGACATGTCAGTAAAACAAAGTTACATGGAATATAATCGAAAAGAATCTTTTAATTTCGAGGTTCTTTTAATCTTTTACTCTGCTGTGTGAGGAAGAAGTGACGCCTTGGCTGAAAGACATTGTGTGGAGTTGGCAAGGGCAGTGACTCCATACGGAATTACTTTCCCAATATTATTATGATTATAATCATGTTTGCGAAAGATGAGAACCAAAATTATCTTAGTTGTTTTCGTTATGAGTCTCTTTGGGTTTAGATTTATCTTGTTTAACACCACCCGGTTATAACAACCTTTCCTGCAACATTCCTTCATGCATCAATCATGCTTATCTCAAACCTTCTTCTCTTTTTTAACTTTTCTAAGATACGACACGATCATACGTACTATTTGTATGTTGTTTTCGACCACCCTTTCTCTGACTAATGTTTTGATTGGCCTGGGAATGAAATATCTTGCATGAAATGAAAGTAACACAGATTATTGAAAATATATAAGAAATACAGATAAAAGTGTTTGGTCAAAAAATGATCTTTATTCTTTAATACTTAAATGGACATGAAATTTATAATAAAATATTTTTACAAGATCATACTCTAGAATTTGATTATCTGCATTCGATTTTTTAGGATGGTGTTATTTGGTTAGGAAGATTATACCTATGCCTTTTATTTGTTTTGTAACGTGATATTTACCAATCAATACGATGCTTCTATGTAAAGTCTGTCAAGTAGAAACAAGCTTCAGAAGAAGAAAAAGTTTATTGCATGTACCTCAAAACGGAGCAACGGATAATCGTTATAGTTTAAAATGCATAACTATTTGTTTTAGTCAACACACTAATTACTATAACAAAAATATAACATGAACATACAATGTTTCACTTAATTTTTAACTTACTTGAAACTATTTTGAGAAATAAGACCGATACACGAATGTATGATATTAAGAAAAAACAATAATTGAAACTAAAAAAGTTGTAATTAAAATTATTTCATTTAATTAATTTTTTGTGGCCACAAGAGGAATGGATCCAACATATTTATTTAGAATTGCTTGCTATTGGTACCAATTGCTCTTCCCTTCACATTCTTATTTCTGTGAATTTAATATTGTCCCTAAAACTTTCTGACAATTAAAATTTGGTTGACATTTTTTTTTGAAAAATTATAACTTTTAACCATGTAATAATAAGGTAAGATTTTATTTGATGGATTATATATATATATATATATATATATATATATATATATATATATATATATATATATATATATTT
>Ga0209589_1006342_pt1 | contig 19627 bp, 9 predicted proteins | sample CowpeawhiteBW_FD_187525 | JGI IMG/M metagenome (GOLD analysis project Ga0209589, IMG submission 187525) | Root nodule microbial communities of legume samples collected from California USA - Cow pea white BW (SPAdes) (version 2) | ecosystem: Host-associated > Plants > Roots > Nodule | place: USA... | reverse complement strand
CTTTTTATTTTCAGTTACTCTTTTTACTTGTACCTCTCTCTATTATAAATAGATTACCCTATGTGTGGTTTATACACAAGGGAGATTAATCTCAATCCCTATCTTCTTTATTCTCAACAGAAACAATCCTTTCAAAGCTTTTGCTATTTAGCCCGTTTGTTGATAGGACAAATGGGTTGAAAGTTGAGCTAATTGATTAGATGCAATAGAGTCTTAAGATTGAATTGGGGAAGGTGTTCAAGTTTTGGTTTGAGAATTTTGATGTGAGGTGTAGGGCATGTTTAAGGTTGTTGCATCAGAGGTGGTTGTTTGGTAGGTGGTGGAAAATATTGGTTTTTTGATTGTTTTGGTGAAGTGGAAGGCTCGTGTGTTACCATATCCAGAGGAGTTGCCTCAAGTGGAGCATCAAATGTTGATGAAAGGATTGTCGTCTTTTCTTCCTTAAGAAAGAAAACACTATATCATCTGATATTGTTGAATGTTCTTCAATAGTGATAGTTGTTTGAGGTTGTTGAGAGGTGGTTTCCTCGGTACGTTTTATCCCATGAGATGGAATGGTCTTGGTTTTCTTAGGAGTTGGCTCAAAGGTTTTTCTATAGTAGGAACATTAGACTGAGTCTATCTAGTAGCATTGTTTGATTTGCCACTGACAAATAGTTCTGATGAAGGTGACGAAACTACAAGATTCTCCTTTTTCTTGTGGTTTGCTTCTCTTCTATTTTGAGCATTCACCAACATGTGCATTTTTTCTTCCACCAAAGCCAAACATTCAAAAGCTCTTATGTGTGGAGGCTCAAGATTGGCTAGACAATATTTTCTGATATTGTTTATGTTGAGTTGGGGAACAACAACCTTGTCTAGATATATCCCCGTATGCATCATGTTCAAATTGGTCAAGGTGAACATGGGTTGCTTCCCTGTGCATCCAACCTTCTCTTTTACCTCGTTTTTAGTAGACTTCTTAATCATGTAGAATTTTTGGTACACACCTTGATTAATGGAGCATTGGTGATCTCATCTCCCGGTCAATGTTATCAAAACTCGGTTATGGCGGTGCCATGGGGAAATTAGTGGCAGTTTTGCAACCTTCCGCCACAATAAGGAGGTTGCGAATCAGGTTTCTCGTGGTGGCCCATGGTGGTTGCATTTTCTATAATGGCTAGTGTAAGTGGAACATGTATGGTGGAAAATGCGGGGAAGCGACATGGAGAAGTAAGAAAGGCAACGATATGGAGAAGAACACGGAGAAGAAACCCTATTTATGAATGCAGCACCTTAAATGAAAGGTTGTTGTGTTATTTTTGCCTTTTGTTGGGTTAACCCAATTAATACATACCTAAAAATTGGGCCAGGCCCAATAAAAACATTCAACTTATTACTTGAACCAAACACCCGCGCCTCTCCTTCAACTCACTATCCTTTGTCTCACCTTGCTACTTTCCACCATCGCTGTTGCCACCACTGCCAACAGCCCTCATCGTTGGTCAATTAAAGCCGTTGCATATTGCATGGCTATTTTTTTTTTCAAATTATTTTTGTCAAATACTGCCTGCATTTTTAATTTTTTTTTCTTCTCCACTTCTATATTTTCTGAAAAATTATACTTATTTTCAGCAATAATAATGCCTAATGATCAGTACTGATTAGGGATGACAATGGGTCGAGTCGGGTACAGATAGTGCCTACCCACAACCTGACCTACAACAGAAAAGTCCACCTGGTACCCATCCCGCTACCTGTGTGGATACCCATTTAAAAAATACCCGCGGGTATTTTAAAACCCACGGGTACCCATGTATACCCGTAAATATTTAAAAAAATATATTTTATAAATATTTAAAATTAAATTTAAATAAAATTACAGAAAAAACTGTAATATTAAGTATAAATTAAATTAAACATAAATTAAATTAAATTTTATAAAATATAAATTTAATTTAATTTTAATTAAATTTAACTTAATAAAATATAAATATAAATTTAATTTTAATTTTTTATGTGTAACGGGTACTCACAGGATGGATAGTATGATATCTGCACCCGACCCGTTTATAAATGGGTATTAAAATACCTGCTATCTGTTACCTGCGGGTAACAAATATTCACATATACTAACTATCCGTCACGGATTTTATCCACGAATACTTACGGGTATGGATATTTTTGCCATCCCTAATACTGATTAAGAACATCCCACAAAGTATACATATTTTGCATCATAATTATACTTTTGTACTCTTTTTAAAAATGCATGTAGTATATTTCTTTTGGCAACAATGTTTCCGCCATAACCCGATGTAGTTTCTGTTATAACTTTATTAAGGATTTTTGGAGTTTCTGATATTTTCCGTTATAACACTGCTCCCGGCTTCTTTATAATCCTTATCATATTGAGAAATAAAAGATGAGGCAATTAAAGGGAATACTTGCATCAAATGATATATAACATGTCTCCCATATTCCGCAATGTGATCTTTCGAAACCATGTTTTGGTAGCAGTTCCTTGTTGCACACTTGCTGCCAGATTTTGGCTCTAGGACACATCTTCCTATATTCAACATTTTGGCCAACAAGATCTTTTGAGAAATTTTCTTCATACAAGAGCTTCTTTAACACACTAGTATCAACATAAATGAACTCCCAAGCCGAATAAAAACAAATGTTTACGCTGTTCCAACCAATAGACTTAAGAAAGATACACAAGAATATTAGAACGAATTTGAGAGCGACTTCCCCTCTCTTAGGAATTCATATTTATAATAACTTGGGATACACCACATACAATGTATGAGAGGGAAAATAAGGGACATTCATCGATGAGACCAGATTTCCACCTATGAGTGTCATTGGGGGATTTTCTTTCTACTTTATCACTAGCGTTGTCTACATCACAATATCCTTGTAATCTAAAGCTTATCAATAAGTCCATTTTAAATATTGAAAATTCATTTAAGAACAATTAAGATTACTTCCCTCGGGTCAGATTGAGGAGGCCTCACTGGATATCATAGCTAAGTTTTCCTCATTTGGAGTTTCTAGCATTAATCCCCTTCTACATTCTTCACTTCTAACCATAGCCATAACTTTATTAATTCCTAGAACTTTTTCTTTTTTTCCAGGGCTCTGAACTCTCGCGTAATGAAAATACCCATAAAAAAAATCATAAACTCTATTATGCTCATTATAGTACTTTAGCATTGCTAAATCTATTGGGCATTTAGCTTTTATTAGCCTGTAATGGTCTAAGTCCATCTACATTGATTTTAGTTGATTGTCATACTTTGTTACAGTCTTGTTTCCTTGTTTTGCAGCCATAGTCTTCACCTTCACCTCATATATTTGGAAAACATCTTCAACTCTCGAGTATGTCTGCTCTATAGCATTCTAGATTTCTTTAGCAGAATTTAGAAACATGCAAGTATCACTTATCTCTAAGAACATTGAGTTCCATGATAATAGAATCCTCTTTTTTCCATTTTGTAAATTTGGCATCTTCCTTGTCCAGGGCATCACCTCAAGTGGCTAGCTTTCCTTTTAACTTTTAAAGTCTTATAAACAAGCTAAGAACATTTCAAGTAATTTTTTCCATTCAAACTGTTTGTAGTGTTAAGATTATGAAGCTCTTCATAAGTCTGTGATTTATTGTCCACTATTTCTGTTGTTTGTCAACTGAATCCGCCATTGCGGTATCACGACAAAGGTAATGAATGACAAGATAAATCATGATAACAATTAAGGCTTCCTTTATAGAGATGATTGACAACAATGAAGGTTGTTGTCTAGGATTTTGAATTATTGACAGCAATGATAGTTGTCATCTAGGATGTTTGGATGCACATTCAAAGGCAGCTTTTAAGAATTTTAAAATAGATCATTTTATTGCTACGAGTACATCACATATATATGCAAGATTGGAAAACAAATTTAGGAAATACAATAGCAACACTTAATTCTTATTATTCAGTGCTATAATCCGATTCCTATTATTCAGTGATATAATTAGATCCCTATGATTTAGGGATATCGATTATACATTTTAATTATAATGTGCTTATGGAATAATAAATATGATTGCTAAGAAATTTCAAGTCTTCAAATGAGTTTGTTTTATTCTCTCTCTCTCTCTCTCTCTCTCTATATATATATATATATATATATATATATTTTCATAATCTTCCTAAGAAAACGCTTTTTTTTAGGTGTGCTTTTACTGGAAGAGGTTGTGAATTCTTATGACGATGAAGGAATTTGTGCTATCATAGACAGTACAAAACAATGGTTTAACGAGTCTCAAATCAGAAAAGCAGCTGGCAATGCAAGTTGGTGGAGGGTAAATACATAATGTCTATTCTTTTGTATCTAGAAACTAGCTTATGTTTGGTAAATTTGATTTGCCGGCTGACAGACTGTTTTTAAAATAATGCTGATTCTGAATCCTGTTTATTTTGTTGGCTTGCAACTCTTCCCTATTAGGTATCTTACTTGGTAAGTAAATTGCCCCATAACCTGCACTCAAATTTCTAGATTATTGAACTAGGAAAAATTATCAATCTCATTGGGAAATGTTCACTTGTACGGCTAATCTCTTTTAAGACAATTTCTTTTATACATTTTAGCACCCTTAGACACTATTAACTGCTTATTGAAAATATTTAACCCTTGGTGCTACATTTACGAATTACCGGACTACCCAAAAATATCTATCTCACATTCAAGGTGTACATGTCTCGGTGTAAGTAGTGTGTGTTGGAGACTTTACATCGATTGGACATAAGATCAATTTACATATTAGTGAATGCAAACTTTATATTAAAAATTGGTTTTGTACGATTGACTTATGCTTAAAGTCGACTTCTTAATATAATATCACAACCATCCTTATAGTCACTTATTTAATTAATAAATTATCTTCTACTATTTTGTCAATAAAAAGTCCAATGGAAGTTTTCCACTCATTCTATTCACATACAACTTAACAACCCCATCTTTAGGGGGAGCGTTTAAGAGAGGAAAATAATGAGCCTTTATATTCCTAAATTTGTCTTTTGAATCATAAAATGAAAAAAATGAAATTCAAAAGAGTAATACAATTGAAATTGAAGCAGAGAGGGAAAGAGTAAAGGTAAATCAAAATCTTGAATCTAGAGCAGTGTAGTAAGTATCGTACGATTCACGATACGAATCGTATGATACGAAACGATTCAGGTCCCTAGCGATACGAATCGTGAGTTGTATCGTTTTTACTCTCGTATCGTACTTGTATCGTACGATACGAGTTCGAATCGTGCGAATCATGATTCGATTCACGATACGAATTTACCCCAATTTGAAAACCTAGTTTTTCCCTCTACATTTTTACTCCCTAATTGAAACCCTAATTTTTTCCCCCTTTATTTTTTGCACATTGAAACTTATTAACGTTAGTGTGCTCGAAAACATGTTCTCCTCCTTGCCTCTCGTGATCACGTCATCTCTCTTTGTTGTGGTGGTTGTGTCATCTCGTGCATGCCTTTGTTCTTTTGTTCAGTGGGTTTGAACTTTTGCGTTTGTAGTATAGTGGTCACATGGTGGTAAATCTCAGAGAGGATGAGGATGAACTATGAATGATTAGAATATAATTTTTTTTGAGGTTGTTTAGGATACAAGGAGCAAACACTTATTTTTTGGATGACTATAATGCATAATTTGTTTAGTAGCATATAACTATAGTTGAAGGAATCTTATGCAGCAACCACATTGTTTTTTGAAGTCATGTTGCTGAAATTGTGAAACTTTGTGGTAGATATACATAGATACAACCACTCTATTTGATTATGGGATTGTTTTATTATTAATTTTCTCTTTATATATCTATTTATCTTATATATTTAACTATGAACTGCATTCTTTTAATGTTTTTAAAATGTTTATGAATCATACGATTCACGATACGATTCACGATTCAACTACCATGATCTAGAGGTCAAAATCTGAATTTGCTTAATGAATTCTTAGACCACATGATGATACAAAATTTGGGAAAAATCTGGTGTACACTTGAAGACAAAAGGCTATGCCAAGATTTACTCATGTTCAAGAGTTCTATCATTTATCATTACATGAGGTAAATGTGTCTAACCCTATGAATCCTGATTCTACTAATTGACGAACTTCCTTTGGTAGAACTTGTTGTGTAGGTAGACCAGAATTTAGATCTCCCAATTGCTCTTGGAAAAGGAACTAGAGCTTATACTAAACCTTACCCTTTAGGAAACTATCTATCCTTTAAAAGTTCTAATTTTCCCATAGTACCTTTCTTAAAAGCCTAAATACCACAAGTATACCTTCGTTTGTACCTGAGGCATTAATTGACAAAAAATTGAAATAAGTCTTGGATTTGGAAATGGAGGCATTGAAGAAGAACAATACTTTGAAACTAGAGTTGTCAAAACTAGTTAAAAACCGTGAGCCAACTCAACCCAACATGGGTTTGAGCCAGCTTGGGTTAAAAAAATTTGCAAATTTAAGTACGGGCGAAAAATGGACCCAGAGCCTAAGGAATTACACTTTATTTATCAAGCATTCTGATTCAAGGAGAGTAACAATTCTAATTATCTGTGTGGATAATGTCATTGTTACTGAAAATGATGAAAATAAGGAACAAAGGTTGAGTCAATGCCTTGCCAAAGAGTTTTTATTCAAGACTTTAGGGAAGTTAAAATATTTGTTGATATTTAGATCGTTCTAAGAAAGGGATCTTCATATCGCAACAAAAATACATCATTGATGTAAAATAACTTGGAAACCAACAAGTACATTTGTTGATGTAAATACAAAGTTGAGAAGTGTAGAGGATGATGTTGCTATGGGTAAAGAAATGCACCAGATTCTTGTCGGGAGAGTTATTTATCTCTCACACTCAACCAAAGGAAGCACATTTAGAAGTTGCTCTTAAAATTGTCTAGTATTTGAAAGTACCAGGAAGAGAACTTTTGTTCAAAAGACACAAGAATGCACTCTGGATGGATATACTAATGTTGATTATGTATTTTTAGTTATGGATAGGAGGTCAACTATTTGATATTGCATCTTCCTTGGTGGAAACCTAGTAGTCACTTGGAAGAGTAAACAAAAGTGTGTTAAATAAATTTGGTGCCAAAGAAGAATTTCGAGCAATGGCTCAAGAAATATGTGAACTGTTATTGTTGAATATTGGATTGGAAGACTTAAAGATAAAGTGAGATGTATCTTTGAGGTTATATCGTGACAATAAATATTCAGTCATCATAGCTCACAACTTAGTCCTACATGATAAAACTAAACACATTGAAGTGGACAAACCTTTTATCAAAGAAAAGCTTGACAGTGGCTTGAATTACACTGCATATGTGTCTCTACGTAAGGATGGCTTGCAAACATTCTCACTAAGGTGTTGAACTATATCCAGGCTGGGAATGGAGGGCACTTATTCACCAGCTTGAGGGGGAGTATTGAAATATTCTAGGAAGTTTCAGATTCTATTCCTATTGGTTTTAATTATGTATATTGGTTGTATCTTGGTTTTATTACTAGCATATTAATCTCACAATCTCAGGGGTTTGTTCCTAAGAATAGGTTGTGCTTGTTTCCTAAATCAGCTCCAAGTCCATTTGGGTTTCATTTCTATTGGCTGTACGTAATGAGACTGAATAAGAGATAAATTGTTTTGTTCTAATTATGCAATAACAATATATTATTTTAGTTGGACAATACCTTTCTTATCACCGTCAATGATAACAATGGCATCCACATATACAATAAGGTAGATAATACCTTGGGGAGAATGATGATAAAATAGAGAATGATCAACATCACTTCGCGTTATTCCAAGCTATTTGGATGATAGTTTGAAATGCCTAAACGATGCATGGGGTGATTCCTTGAGACTATACAGGGACCTTTGCTTGGAACAAAGTTTTTTTAGTGATGAATAGCTACAAAGGAGAAAAGAAGTCAATTAATGTCATTTTGGCCACAGAACAAAGTGTTATTATAATCTTGTCCATAATTTGTGTGTACCTTTTTGGAAATAGATGAGCTCTATAGCCACTAATTTTACCATTAGGTATCTTTTTAGGAGTGTACAACTATCGACACCTGATAATTGATTTGCCAATCAGAAGAGGAACCAACTCCTAAGTATCACACAAATCTCATCAATGCTTTTGCAAAATCTTTTGTTAATGTGTCATGAGATTTCTGCTTTTGAGACTTGTGGGGTTTGGTTGTGCTAAAGGATGCCACCCAAATTATGAAGGTTGTTGCCACCTTTAAGAATGGTCATTGACAAGCAGCAGTGGCTGGTGACGACATGACTGGAGACAATAAAGTGGGGTTAAACCCATTCTACCAAGTTCAAAAACTAAGCATTAGGATTCTAAAAGCTTGAATGACTTGAGCTCACTCAATTGCAATGCATATGAACAAAATGAGTACTAGATAAAAAGAAAGAAAGGACATGTTCAAACTGGTAGAACCTGCACTTATATAGGCTGAAAGTATATATACACAAAAGCAACCTTTCTCTGATATGTCAATTATTTCAAAGAGTTTTAATCAATTATTTTGTAAGTTTTAATTTCTTTTTTTTTTCATTTTGTTTCTCTTGTTCTGAGGGCTATACTATTTTTATTTTTCTTACAAGAAACAAAACAAGAAGTTTGAATTTCTGTTTTGAAAAATATTTGCAATTTTTAGTGTGGATATTCTGTCAAACCATTCGAATATGACAATTAGATAATCTAACAAACATTTTAGCAAGATGAGTTTTAAAGGTTCCTCCTTTTAGTTAATTTGACCCATATAACCTGTAATGTAAAAAATTAAGGAAAGAAGAAATACTCACTAATTTTATACTAGTTTGTCTCATAATACAGTCTACAACTGGTTCTTAATAGACCAATCAAGTTTCACTAAGCAGATTATTGCTGTATTCTTTCGGCTCCTGGCCACTTTTGGCCGACTCTGATAAAGTATTCTTTTCATATGCCACATTTGGCTGCTCTTTCCACTAGCCACTCTTGGCTCAACCCAAGTATTGTTTCATTGAGCCATTCTTGGCTCAATCCAAGTGTTCTTTCAACAAGCCATTCTTTGCTCAAGGCGAGTATTCTCTGAACAAGAAGCCAATCTTGGCTGAAGACAAATATAATTTCTTTGTGATCAAAAGATCGTGATTTCTGCACAGGATAGTTGTTGGTCAATGCATCTTTAGCTTGAATTCCCATAGATGTTTGAATGTAGTTTGTATTTGGCATGGAACTATTTGATGACAAATGGTGAAGACATTCCTTGGATCACAAACTTAAGCTTTAGGAATATTTTTAGTTAATGTCAACTTAAAGTTTGATTGTACTTATCTAATTATCATCAATCACTTATCAAACTAGTGGTAAGATCTTCATGGTGCTTTATCGTCTGTCAGATGAAGCACTTGTGCTCGGAATTTGTACAGGGTCTATGAGATGTATCTTCTTGATGTTTTAAGCTTTGGTGTATTTAGGCGCTTTATAAAAATTATACAAAAATTATACGGTGTTGGACTTTTGATATAACATTATTTTATACATGTTAATTTTTGGCAGATAAGAGAAGCTACTTTGTATGCCCTATCATCTCTTTCAGAACAACTATTTGAGACAGAGGTTTGAGATTCCTATTTCACTTGTGAATTCTGATATGTAGTATTAGATTTAAGTTTTCATTTCCAGCCTCAATAACTTGTGTTTTTATTTTGAACTTGGTTAGACTGTCATGTATCTTGTTATTGGTACAGGAAACCAGGGTTTATTCAAGTGACTTGAAGCACCTGCTTGAGCAGATTTTTGCAGTAGACTCTCTAATAGGTTGATTTCAACTCTTCCCTTGCCCTCTTTTAAGGTTCCATTCTGATTCAATGAATGCAGCTGTATCCGTGATAATGTTTTTTAATCTTATTTTTTCACTTTTGTTCCAGGTCCTCTTGAATGCCCATTTTTATATGCACGCATTTTTACTTCAGTTGCTAAATTTTCTTCTTTGGTAAATGGTCCTGTGCAAACTTTTAAGGTTCTCAATATCTCTCTCTGTTATGACTTGTAATTGATCTTTAATATTTTACAGATAAGCAGTGGCTTAGTAGAGCACTATCTCTATTTAGGAATGAAGGCAGTTACAATTGATGTGTAAGAAAACTTGTCTCAGTTTGTAATCTTTCTGTAATATACTCTTCTAACTTTGAATATAACAGGCCCCCACCTGTAAAAGTAGGTGCCTGTAGAGCCCTTTCTAACCTCCTTCCTGAAGCAACAAATGAAGTTATCCAATCGCAGTTGTTGGGTTTATTTTCATCCCTCATTGATCTTCTTAATCATGTACCCACAATATAAAAGCTTTTGTTATTTATCTTTACTATTGTTGCATGTATTAATTACCAAAATATGATTTCCAGGCATCAGAGGAAACCTTGCACATGGTACTTGATACATTACTTGCTGCAGTAAAAGCAGGTTAGGCTGTATACTGCTCAGATATTGACACAGGCGCACTCACGTGTGTATATGATTTAAAAATATCTCAGCTAGCAATTTGTTTAAATTAGGTGTAATATTGAATGTATTTCCGGATGCTAGCTTGATTATATATTCATACTTTTATTCGGTAAATATGCTGTACTCTTGTTTTTACCTGAAAGCTATTAGATTTGCTTGTGCAGAATGTGTTATAATTTATAAATCGTTGGGCTGAGAAGTTTTTCAAAATTGTTATTACTAAAATTTATCTCTTGTTTCCATTTCAACTGTATTTATTCCCTCATCATTACTTATTATAGGTCGTGAATCATCAACGGTAGTTGAAAACATGATTTCTCCTGTAATCCTTAATGTGTGGGCATCGCATGTTTCGGATCCTTTTATCAGTATTGATGCACTTGAAATTCTTGAGGTAATGATTTTATTTGTTAATATTATTATCTCCAAAGTTACTTGGTTGTTTTGCTTGGCATCTTAGATTAGTCATGACTGATGTTGTTAAACGTTACCCTGAGGTAGGTCTGTAAAACATGAGATTCTAACGTGGAATGTTCCATCGAACCAATCACAAGCAAAAGTTGATGTCAATAGTCAGTGCTGTTTTAAGAAACCAATCTTAGAATGGAGTCTGTAGTGGTCAACCCCAAAATCGCTAAAGAGGGATAGCTTAGCAGACTCAGCCATTATTCTATTTTCTTTTACAATTATTTATTTATTATTATATTATGTGTTATGCTTTATTCAACGTTATTATTATAATAGTAATAATAATACTTATTATTATTAATAATAATTATAATTAGTAAAAGGACGAAACCCCGTATTAACTAGTGATAAAGTCAAATTACAATATCTAATGGATGCAAACTTTACTTTACAAATCGGTTTTTTGGAGTTGAGTTTTACTTAAAGTCTTAATTTACCATATCATAAAATTTTGTTTAAATAATTTATTATGTCTCCCTTTTATTATTTAGATTATTTTATCTTATATATGCTTTAAATAAGAATAGGGTTTAATTTTTATGTTAGTCCTTGAAATTTTGACATATCTGTTTTTGGTCCCAAAAAAAAAAAATCAGCATAGTCCTTCGTATGTGAAAAAGAAAATATGACTTTTAGGTCCTAAATACTAAAAAATAGTTATCTTAATTTTCTTTGAAGCCCATTAGTATTTGTTTCATTCAATTTTGTCTCATTATTGCTAAAATGTTCAATGAAGTAGCAGTGTGATCACTGTTCATCCAATTAGCAGTAAAATCGTTAACAAACAGAAACATTGAAATTTTAATTTATGCATAATACAGTTTATATGAAATGCGTAGTGATGATTTAAAATGAGGCTCATTGTTGGCTTTTTAAAAGTCGAGTGATTTTTTTGAACTTTAAGAAGGTCACATTGTTGCGTTTTTAAAATTGAGGGACTTGATTGAATCTTTTATTAATAGAGAGACGAAATCGAGCATTTGCAGTTGTAAACACACGTATGAAGTTAATTGTGTGCTGGTTGTTATGTGACATGTACTGAGAGCTTTGTTGTGTGTGTATGTATGCTCGAAATACACACATATGTTCGTACTTTAACTTATGTGCTATTCTCTAAGATGTTATTTTGAAGCTATCATTCATCGAGCTCTATATATAGATTCCTTGGTTCATAACTGCTGCATAGTTTGGAAAGAGTTATTATAATGCTTGCTTATAAATAATTTCTTTTGTCATCTGATTATGTTTATTCTTTTTTCCAGACTATAAAAAGCATTCCTGGATGCATACATCCATTGGTTTCCAGAATTTTGCCGTATGTTGGACCAATTTTGAATAAAGTATGAGTATTCAAAGTTAACCAAGTGTCAATGGTTAGTGATTTTAGAATATTACCTGTTACTTACACACCTATGTTCTTGTAGCCCCAAGAGCAAACTGAAGGCTTGGTTGCTGGATCACTAGATCTGGTAACAATGTTACTGAAGGCAAGTATACTTAGAAACATGTCACCCTTGACCTTTGAGCACTTTATCTTTTGACTTTCTCATCTCAGTTCGTTGTAGCTATATACAGAATGCCCCTGCTGATGTAGTGAAAGCAATATATGATGTCTCTTTTAACGCTGTTATCAAAATAACCCTTCAAAGTGATGACCATAGTGAAATTCAGGTATATTTTAGATACACAGATCCTATTTTGTTATTTATATTTTAAACTATTTCTGATTGGAGCATAGAATTAAATATATGTATTCACTTGATATGAGCAGAATGCTACAGAGTGTTTATCTGCATTTATATCTGGGGGAAGACAAGAAATTCTTGCGTGGGGATCTGATTCTGGATCAATTATGAGAAGTTTACTTGATATAGCTTCAAGGTAGTTGGCTATTATTTTACATGTCTAAGTACATTCACTACCATTATTGCTTCAAGCTTCTTTCAATATTAGTTCAAACAATTTACAATTCATTTTGTTATTTCTTTAAGTTTTAGCTTTTAAACCTTCCTCTAGGATATGGAAAATGAGAAAACCAGCATGGGAAATGGATAACTTCTAACAGTAACTGTTGTTTCTATATTTTCTGCAAAATCAACCTGTTTATACATAGATTTATACAAAACCTCGAGTTTATTGTATTGTTACATACTATTAGATATTCCCAGTTTAGTTTATTATTTTCTGTTATTAAAAGTGGTAGATGGAACAGGCTTAGGTCCATCTTTTTGCCTTACACAAAGCACACATTAGAATGCTCAAGAAATACTTATGCAATTATATAACATCATCAAAACTCAGCTCATAAATGATTTATCAAGTCATCTAGGAAAATTCAATAGACTAAACTTTCTAATTAGACTCATCTAGCTAGATCGTCTGCTGCATTTTGTCTACCGAGAACACTTATCATTTAAAATGGCTTTAAAAAGCTGATTTTAGTGCATAATTTCATTTAAAGCTCATTTTATCCCATTTGGACGAATCCCAGATTAAAGAATGGATTTAAAGACAATTATTCTTTAAGAAAGATAAGATTAAGCAATGTATGAGTGCATAAAAACGCACTCATCACCTTCTCTTTGTATCCGGTAAGTACATCAATAAAGTCCAACAATGTAGGTTGAATACACTGTGTTTAGTCCTCTCGTTTTTGCTAGTGATCATATCTCTTAAATCAGCAACATATAACAGAAATGTGCTATATCACAATAAATAGAACATACAAATCTTGGGTAATTCTCACCGTAAAAGTTTTATGGTATCAAGTTACGTTCCAAGTCTAAACTCTAAGATATTCTCTTTAATACATCTTGTTCATTTAAACTTCCAACCTCCTTTATAGTAACAGTCACAAACATTTTATTCTTTTGTTTTATTTTAGGTTTCCTGCTTATGTCACATGTGGATGTATCTGTTAATCTCTGTTTCCAATTTGTTGTCTGATTTCATTTATTTTGAACAGATTACTAAACCCGGAACTGGAAAGCTCCGGGTCTCTCTTTGTTGGGAGTTACATTCTTCAACTTATTTTGCATTTGCCATCACATATGGCAGTACATATACGAGACTTGGTTGCTGCACTTGTCAAACGTATGCAATCTGCTCAAAATGCCGTCCTGCGAAGCTCATTGCTAATTGTTTTTGCTAGACTGGTAATATAGCCAAATTTTCAGATTGATTTATAATGATTCTATTCTCAGTTTTTTGTTGGGAATGGTTAACAGTCAAATATCTCTTTTTTGTAAAGAATCTTTGGAGGTTGAAAACAGTTAATTGAATGATTCTAATGTCTGCTTTCCCTCTGTCCACATTGATAATTTACAAAATATTATTCAGGTACACATGAGCGTTCCTAATGTTGGAGATTTTATTGATTTGATGATCTCAATTCCTGCGGATGGACATGACAATTCGTTTGCTTATGTGATTTCAGAATGGACCAAGCTGCAGGGTGAGCATCCTTCTACTATTTTGTTGTTAGGATATTTTGCTGTGTGATCTATTTGGTATTTTCCATTTTTTGAAATTATGAGTTTGTCGCAATGTAGTTTGTCCATAGAACTGAAAGATGTGTGTGTAACTGCTCTTTGGTATGGAGTTATCCTCATGTATGGATAGCTGAAAGATTTTACGTCACTAAGTACTAAAAAATTCTAATACCTAACTATTATAGTAACTTCTCCCTTCAGTGCGTGTGATTAGTCTATCTATCCTTTTTTGCAAAACTCCTGTTTATGTCACTTTTACCTCTGTGAAACATGAGAATGATCAATAAGGTATGCTTAGATATGCATAAACAAGATCAATTTTCTTCGATGTGATATATGATTGCAGGTGATATACAGGGAGCATATCAAATAAAAGTAACTACAAGTGCCCTGGCCTTGTTGCTAACCAGCAGGCACAATGAATTGGGAAAAATACATGTCCAAGGCCATCTAATTAAGGTATTACTATTATATGATACTCTTCGTTCCCTTTTGTCGTCACCTGGGGGTTGGGATTACTTTTGCTGATTTCCCAAGCTTATTGCCTCGTGAAGTCTGGTGAGGGAGTGACCACAAGATCAAAAGCTAAGTCAGCTCCGAATCAATGGGTAATATTACCACTTCCCACCAAGGTAATTCTTTTTATTATGCATAGTTGTTTGAACATGTTATGTTGACGTCAAATTATATTAATAATTGACTGGAGAGAATACTGAACCAAAGTTGTATTGATCAATATCTGAACAAAAATTGTGATCATGCTACAACTGATCTATGTATAGTTCAAAGGATTATTACTGACAGATGTCAATTATAAATGTCTAATTTTTATAACTGTTCAATAGTTATAACTGGCTTTGAGAAATAATAAACAAAATATTGTTGCAAGGTTTAGTTCAGAGGTTGAATTTCAAGCTATGGCATAAGGGGTGTGTGAATTATTATGGATGAGGATTATTCTAAATGATCTTAAGGTGACATGTGAAGAACCTATTATCCTTTATGGTGATAATAAGTGAGCTATTAGCATTTCTCACAATCCAGTTCAGCATGATAAGACCAAACACATAGAGATAGATCGACACTTCATTAAAGAGAAATTGGATAGTGGCCTTATCACTACTTTCTACGTCCCATCTAGACTTCAGTTAGCAGATTTGTTTACAAAGGGTCTTTCCACCAATTTCATGATCTCACATGCGAGCTGGGATAGAACCATAGAAAACCAAATATGAAGGAATGAACCAAGAATCAAACCAGAAAATTAACCCTCAAAATTTAGAAAGCCATAATAAGATTCAATAGAAAATTAAATTGCATTTTTGAAATGTAAAGAGTAACGAAGAATGAACCCAATAGAAGAACGTAATGGGAAACTGAATTTAACTTGCCGAAGATTCTGAATAGTTGATTAAAACAGAACTACTATAAGAAAGTAAAGTGCAAGAAAGTCAACTAATTTGCTAAAGTCTGAAAACGGACTTAAAAGCTTACAAAGTAATTGTACAAAGTCGTATGTAGTGTATAATGATATTGAAGTTGTTCTTAGTGTGTGGGTTTGTGCGAAACTCAACCTCACAAAATTAGATATTTATGGATGATCTAATAGGAGCCCAATAATGGTGGCGTAATAGTCCCAAGTAACTTGACTAGGATAGGTTCTAAATGACTCTAATATCATTTGAACAAGTGAGTTTATGTTTAACTCAATCTCACAAAACTAGCTTATAAAGTGAATATTTCAACTCAATTATATATTTTTATACAACGTTATTCCTACTTGATGTGGTACAAGGCCCATGGAAGAAAGCTGTTAACATAGAAGACAACAAAGAAAAAGAAGAGTGCTGAAAATGTATGAGGCACAGTAAAGCACCACGTAAGATGGCATTCTGGACTTCCATTTCTATTTCCAAATTCTCCATAAAATCTCTCCCATTTTCCCTTTTCCCTTTTCCCATAAAACAGAAATATTCTTGTATTCCCTTTCTCCATCCTCTAACAAACTTCCACTACCACATTCCTATCTAGCCTCTAGTGTTTGTTGGTTTGGGCCTATGGGAGTACACCTTAAGGGATCTATCAAATTCCTTGCTAAAGTTGGGGTTTTGTTCACAAGAGCATTACTTGTTGCATATATCATACTCCCAACCGTAATGGATTATCCCTCAGAAATATTGGACAAAGAACTGCTTACTAATTTGATGATGGGGTCAACCTGCAAACAATCTTTTAAACCTTTCCCAATACGCACAAAGAGTCTCTGTATCAAGTCATCTACTGCCACAAATTTGTGTTCTTATGGAAGTGGCTTTTTGAGGCTGAAGAATAGTACAATCCTTTTCTCTCACGTAGAGCAAATGAAAATGCTTTGAGCTTTATGTGTTTTTCAGGCACACCTTGAGTTGTCATAGTAGTAGTGTACACTATATTGAACTCTTTTAAGTGCTTCTGCCTAGATTTATCTAAACAGACCATTATTCAATATTATTTGGTCAACTATCCCAAAGTTTATTCAACAACCTCACTTCCCATAACGCAGCCGGGTCAACTACCCCATTGCATTTTGTTAGGTAAAGTTACAGGAATGGTTTCATATTACATTTCTTTCACTTGTATCAACGATATTTTTTAAAGCTCAAAGTGCAGTTTCTACGATGAATTGCAACAATGTTACTGTGTTAACATCCTCATTAAAATTTGCAGTTATCTTTAAAATAAGACTATGAATAAGTTGAATGTTTTGATATTGTATCATAAGCTGAGTATGTTTTCTCTTTTTTGAATATCTTGCAGATAGTGGCTTTGTTGGCGGATGCATTAACTGAAATACAAGAACAAGTTTTGGAAGCTGATGTTGTGGTATTTAATGCATATTGTTATGTACGCCAATTGTATACTATTTAGTAAAGTTGCTACCTAATATATAAACTGTGTTCAGGATAGTGACTGGGAAGAAGTTGAAGCAGATGGCATTGAAAATGATAGAGATTTTCTTTATTCGGTGTCTTCACCTTTGGGAAAAGCCACTGATGAACATCTTCAAGCAATGGCTAAAGTATTTAATGAGGTTTGGTTGAGTTACAGTTGTTCTAACCTATCTTAATTTCGGTACCATGCAATTATATCATAGTTTTATACTGAAATTTAATTTATTATTTTATTTTGCTAAACTTGTTTCAAAATTAAAAGGATCGAGATGATCAGTATGACGATAACCTTTTTAGTGTTGCCGATCCCCTCAATCAGGTCTGTGATCTGGAGTCTGTTTTCTTTATTAATGTAATGCTCTAACTTGCATGTGTTTGTTAACAATTTACAATTATGGTTGCAAGTGACAGATAAATCTGGCAAATTACCTTGTTGATTTCTTTGTTAGCTTTTCGCAATCTGACAGACAGCTCTTAGATCACATTTGCCAGGTTATCAGAGTAATATTTTTCATTTAGTTCACGTTATAGTATCGACGATTGTTGCTTAACTTCTGCTATTTACCATGGCTTGCACTGCAGAGTTTGACTCAGTCTCAACGAAATGCCATTCAAATGGTACTGAAGAGATGACAATTTAGTGTGTAATCATCGAGTGCTGTCTCAAGGATGGGTTGATAATACTATTAAGAATCCAACAAAGATATGGTTGGAAACCAATATTTTTCCAATATTCAGGTTGGGGAGGTCTGCAATTCTGAAAGGTGTTTATGTCTATTGAGTTTTTTATTGGATGTGTTATTGTATGTATTGGCGATGTTTTGTTTTTAGTTGGTTTCTGCCCATCTATAATTGACCAAATATTTTTTGTATACCAATTGTATTTTGATTATTCAAGAAAAGGAAGAAATCTCAGTTGGTAGCATAATGGTGCATAAAAATTTCAATTGTATTGGTTCTGCTTGTCACTATTCCCCGTTAGAAAACTGTTTATATTTCATGTTGGAATGTTAGAGTCTATAGTTAAGCATTGGTTGCAGTAATGATTTCTCTCTTTCCCTCCCATTGTAATGATCCCTTTCTTTTCTGGAGAATCAATACTCAAGAAGCATATAACTGTTGTTCCTTTGGGTTTGAGTGAATTTTCTCAAATGGGTATATCTGTTACCTATAAAGAAGAACACTGCTCGATTAAAAATGAACTGAACAATCGTTACCACAAATTATTAAATATTATCATTTCTAAAGTTTAAATGCGATCATAATGGATCATTTTACTTTTAGAATTTTTTTATTAATGTTGCTGTTATTTAATAATAGATCATATCACTTAGCATTGTAACTAACGTTGCTGTCATTTAATAAGTCCTATGTTATGTTTTGGTTGAGAGGTTGTATTTTAAAATGCCCGTTAGAGATAAAACGCAAGTGATTTTAGGCTTACAGAAGCGCTTTACACTAACCTGTTTGTGCAATGTCGTGCCTTCGTTAAATAAATCACTCAAAGTTCAAAAAAGAATCAACCATTGATAATTCAGGCTGCTGGTCGGAGGAATTGTTATGGCCTTAGTTGAGGTACTCTGGACCAAGTTCAGATTGCTCATTAGTCTTATTTTGACTTGTACGATCAAAACCATTTTTGGGTTAACTGGGCTCTCATTCACTACTAATTCATAATCCATCATTTATGGTATAAGATGACTTATCAATATTGTTGGTATTCATGTACAATATTGTTGGTATTCATGTAGAAACGAATTTTGGTAATCTTAGGATAATTACGTTACCAATTAAAATTAGGAGCTAAAAGATCGGTAATAATAGTTCTTATGAGTTCTATAATAAAATTTTCTATAAATATTAGTGTAACTTAAGATCATGTAAACTTCAATTTTTTTGACGTCATCTCATTATAATTTTAAACTAGCACAGCGTTATACAGAGTGTAATATGAAGTCATATAAGAGTGATCAATGTTGATTTATGAAGATGAATATCTTGGTTTAAAGAAAGTTTTTTATGATAATGGTTTATGAAAAAAAAAAAAGTGTCACTGGGGTGGTCGCTTGTTGAGCGTGAACTTATGACAGCGATGTTATGCCATCAATCTAGTGTTGGCTTGAAAGTTGTCATTCGTAAATGGAAGTTGTATTTTCATACTTAAATGTGACTTATATACTTCATTGATTTT
>Ga0209589_1006337_pt1 | contig 19637 bp, 12 predicted proteins | sample CowpeawhiteBW_FD_187525 | JGI IMG/M metagenome (GOLD analysis project Ga0209589, IMG submission 187525) | Root nodule microbial communities of legume samples collected from California USA - Cow pea white BW (SPAdes) (version 2) | ecosystem: Host-associated > Plants > Roots > Nodule | place: USA... | reverse complement strand
ATGACATTATCCACACACTAAGACAAGAATGGGCAGCATATCTATTGGAGAGATGGAGTTGATACCACATGAATTAGAACTCGTTTTAAAAACTTTATTGTACAAGAATTTCATGTTGAAACTTTTAGTTTGTTGTTATTTATATTAGTTTAGAATATATGTTGAAACTTTAGTTCTATTATATATAACTGTAACTCTAAAATTGTGCTGAAAGTTTTATGAAATTGTTCTGGGAATTTTCTGATTTTCAGGTGTGTGGATATTGTAAAAACAGTCAAATTTTTTTAAAAAAATGGTGCAGTTTGACGTCTGGTGTGCCCTGACAGACGTAATTTAACGTCGGACTGTACCAGGGCCGACGTAATTTAACGTCTGACTGTTGCAGGGCCGACGTTATTTAACGTCTGACAGTCTCTGACAGACGTTAAATTGCTCAGTTTTTTCCCTCTTTCTGGTGCAAAAATTGACGTCTGCTATTACTGGCCCCGACGTTGGATAACGTCGGACTCCCAAAAGGACCGACGTCAAGTGACGTCTGCTATTTTGCCGACGTTATTTTGACGTCACCCGATACGACGTCGGTGTTTGGGCAGACGTCAAAGGTCGAAAATGTCGGACGTTAAAAGGCTTTTTTGTGTTAGTGTGTGTAAAACTTTATTGTGTAACTTGTGAGGAGTATGATAATACACAATTCATATACTATGTAGTTGTTTTGCTTATATATAAAATTTCAAAAACATTAATATAGTACAATGATTCTATTAAAATTGGAATTACATTTATAATTTTATAAAATAAGTCTTTTACTCTGAAATAAAATTAATGCACTAGTATTGATATATAGTTTACATTATCATCTCATATTGTGCATTTCGTAAAAGTATCAAGCATAGTCGCTCACACTACATTATACTCTAAATAGCGTCAATTATAAAAAAGATATTGAAATATCAAAAAATAGAAAAACTTCAAATTTGAAAAATATCAACAACCATTAAATAACTTTTTTAATAAAGAATTACATAATCCTGATTTCTTATTGTAATGAGATTACGTTGAGCAAAGTCAATCATTATCGGATCCACATAAATATTTGTTTGAAAAAATATAAAAAAATTTTGTTGATTTTTGGAGAAAAAAATATATTTTAACAACTAAATTAATTTTGCAAGTTTAATTAAAAGGAACCATCTTAGAACAAACCTAAATCTAGTTTCGCATACCACTTCCTATGTAGGTTTTTTTTTTGTAGTTTTTCTTGATAAATTATGGTGACAACTCCATTATTTTTTCAAAAGATGTCTTTCTCAATGTGTTTGCCATGCAAGTAGGACTTAGTCATGTACATAATTTTTTCAACACTTGCCCATCTGGATAATATCTCATTTAAATTGCACCATTGTGAGAAACATTTCCATTTAATATCACATGATCTAATTTATTCATAATCTCTTCATTTTCTTCCTTAATAAAGTAAGTGCAAATTATTTTATTATGTTTAAAAGTAAATAAAATATAAAATTTACCTAAAGCCATGCTTGTGATTTACATATACCAATAATACAAAATGTAAAGAAAAATATTTAATGTAAATAAAAAATAAAAATCACCTTAATTTTATCTTGTCTCTTAGTTTTGTATTGGAAAAAGAAGCTAATAGCTTTATTAATGGATGCATTACTTCTAAATAAAAGGGTAAGTAACGTATGATTATCATAAGGACTAGGAATTATATTTGAGATTCAATGGTGGCAATTTACCATCAATAAATACAAAAAAATCCTTTAATCCATAATCTTTTTAGCCTTCTATGGGGCAACAAACAACACCTTTATTATATACCTTCTTATGAATTAGTTTGTGCACCTCACTGAAGTTCCATGAGTAGGAAACGATCTGCCAAACAATTCCATTTTTTCTGACATGATTTTCAAAATGTGCAAAACTAATATCTGTCTAAAATAAATGGTTAAATTACTCTTTTAGTCCTTGTATTTCTTTAGTGTCACACCAGTCCTCCAACTTTTCATTGTCTCAATTTGGTCCTTGTTTTTGTAAAAATGATTCAATTTGATCCTTGCCGTTAATTTTGACCAAACGGTGTTAAAGTCAACGCCACATGTCAATTTCTGGTTTTTTTGAATTTTTCAATTTTTTGAATTTTTGAATTTTTTTTATTTTTACACGTGTCACTTCACAATTGTGCCACATGTCAAAATGATTCAATTTGGTACCTATATTTGTTTTTAGCTTTAATTTAGTCCCAATTTTTTTAAAAATGAAGCAATATTGTCTCTCTTTAAATTGAAACTCATTTTACTTTTTGTATAAATCTTATGATGATATTCTTACTAAAATTTACATTTTTATTAAATATTTGTAGAAATATTTTTAAACAAGTTTTTTTTAGTTTTATTATTAAACAAAGTTAAATCCCAAACTTAATTTCAACAATTAACAATTTTATCATCAAAGTATCATATTATACAAACTTAGTGAAGATTAAAAATTAAATAATAAGTTTAGGAACTAAATTTCAAGTTCAAAACAAAACTAAAATTTAATGATTTATATAGAATTTAAAGTTAATTTAAAATATTTCTAGAAAGATTTAATAAAAACGTTAATTTTATTAGGAATATCACCATAACATTTATAAAAAAGTAAATTTAGTGTCAATTTAAGGAGGGGCAATATTGTTTCATTTTTACAAAAATTGGGACTAAATTGATACTAAAAACATATATAGGGACTAGATTGAATCATTTTGACACGTGGCACAACCGTGAAGTGACATGTGTAAAAAATAAAAAAAAAATTCAAAAAAACAAGAAATTGACACTTGATGTTGACTTTAACTTCATCTAGTCAAACTAACGGTAATAACTAAATTGAATCATTTTTTTAGAAAATGACGACCAAACTAACATTACTTGACAAATAGAAGGACCGAAAGAGTAATTGAACCAAAATAAATTGATGTGAAATAAGTGCTTAGAAAAGAAAAAGAAAATGCGGTTTTTTCCCTTACCCTTGTTAAAGAATATTAATCCATGTCAAAGTTTTTCATGAATAAGGATAATGCATGCATTTGAAAAATCCAACAAAAATAATAATGTACACAACATATTGGAGACAATCCATAGGACTAGCATGAGAATGAATTCCAATTATTAATACATTAGTTTCAATGTATCAAATTATTTTACTAGGATTTGATTCATCTAGAGTGAGTAAAATGATATAAGCCATTTCAATCACTAATGAAAAATTTATGTATATGAATATGAATGCAATATCAACTATTAAGATTATTGATTTTACTCTCTATGTTGAATGACTCATTTTAGAGGATCTAGATCTATTTTACTACAGGTAGAAAGCAAGTAAAATTTATGAAGATACCACAATTCTTGTCATAAGAACTTTACGTCTATGAAACTAGTCACTACTAGTACCTTGCTTTTAGCCTCTCAAAATCTTATGATTTTCAAAAATATGTGAAACCATGCAAGCATCAATTTTCACATGCACTACCCGATTACCATCTGGTTGCGAGACAATTTTAATAGCTTACAATATCAAAATTTTGAAATTATATAACCTTTTTTCCTCCTACATCTTATTAATAATGTAGTATTCACTTATTATTTCTCACAAACTCAACATTGATTATTTTTTTGGCAATAAAAATTTCTCCATGTATTTTGGTTGTAATTGTAATTCTTTATAAAAATCAAAGGAGCTTTGTACTCGTGCAAAGTAACATATGTATAAGAAAATGGTCAAGTTGGTATAGGCGGAGAGTATACAAGTGTGTAACTATATAACCTTGTTTCGTCCTATCTTATGAATAACGTAGTATGCACTTGTTATTTCTCACCAACCTAACATTCATTATTTGTTTGGCCATAACAATTTCTTGATGTATTTTTGTTGTAATTGTAATTCTTTATAAAAATCAAAGGTGCTTTGTACTTGTGCAAAGTAGCATATGTATAAGAAAATGGTCAAGTTGGTACAGGTGGAGAGTATACAAGAGTGTAAAGTCCCATATTGTTTAGGGTATATTAATTAATGAAAATCAAGAGATATAAAAAAGAAGTGTGTGTAGGTCCAACATACTTACCTAGATGGGGTCTATGGTTGATCATGAAGGCTCGTGGCCTAAGGTAGTGACTTTCATTGCACTCTTGAGGTATGCTACCTTAAGGTATGCCAAAATAGTAGAGCCTACACCATAATTTGTGGTAATGGAGTTTGTGTTTGCGCAACTCCTTTATTGTAGCTCAACATTTTCTACAGAAGCTAAAGCAAGTGATATTACTATGCACTTTAATTTACATTATAATGTCTAGATATTATATATTATCTATTTCAAAAGAACTTTGGCCACAATGTATAGAGAAAATAAAATATGGTGTGTGAATTTCAAATAAATGTCCTATCTTCTAATCTATTTGAGTGAAATAAAAATATGCATTGGAATAAATGTATTATTAATTTACTACTAAGTCATTGTCTTTTAATAACATTTGATTCATTTATTACTGATTTTATATATAGATTTATGTTGACGTCTCAGTTTTGAATTTATTGTATGTAAGTAATCAATATAGACAACATCATTAAAATTTAGGTTCAGGTTGAATAAATGTACACTTAACTTTTAAGTTAGTTACTGAAATAGTCATATGAATTTGTTTAACGATATATACAAGAGCAAAAAGAACATTAATATATTTTTGGGATATATTCATTATTTTTAAATATTTAACTAATGATATCACTTTTAATTTTTTTTATAACATTATATTATCTACAATAGATATATTCTTCTCTTATTGTTTATTTAGCCTTTTGTTCTTTTGTCTATATGTTTTACTCAGTACATCACTGAAAAAGTAGTGAGAAGTGTGGAGGTTGTGGTACAAAAGAAAAGTATGGATGGTTATGGAACATACTTACTTGGACGAGATTAATGGGTGATCAAGAAGGGCCATTGTTTAGGACAGTGACATCCATTGCACTTAGGAAGTGTGTTGCTCTAAGGGCTGCCCAAGTGGTGGAGCCTACGTCAAAATTTGTGGCAGAGGAGGCCTAAGTTTTTGCGATCCCTACATTCCATTCATAAGTTTTGTTTTGTTTGTGAAATTTAGGTTTATTCATATTTATCTATGATCTTAAGTGTTGTGTTATTTATGTAGTTCAGGTTTTCCCACAGTCTTTAAGGTTGAAGGTTAATTTATTATAGTATTCACATTGAGTTTTTATTTGTTACTTTTTTTTGTAGTTTCTATATTTTATTAGGTAAATTTTGTTCATTGATTAAAATCCAGAAACATTAAAACTTACAATCATATTGGATATGAGGATGTGCAAAATCTTTCTACAACGAAAAAAATCTATGCCAGACAAGTATTTAGAGAGAAGTGTCTTTAATCTTGGAACAAAAAAGTTGAAGCTAGTCTAGTTTATGTTTCCTTTTGGTAAACCTTTGATGCTTTCACACTGCCATAGTGTAATCTAAAGTTTATTAGACTTTTTATTTCTAATCATTTACTGATCTATATTTTGTGTTCAAATGCACAAACAACTTTTCAAAGGTAAAATTTCCTAAGATCACAACACGTTAATCATATTAGTTTTGACTATCTCATTCTAGACACCCAAATCGTAATGTTAAGGACAAATATGAAGAAAAAATTAAACATAAAACCTTTTCTATATTATAATAATTGCAGTTTGTAGGTTCAACACATGAAATGCACAATGGTTGAGCAACAAATGATAAGTGATGTTGTGTATTCCTCTAACTCGTCTAAAAGACAAAGATATGACATTTTCTAAGATTTCGAGGTATAGACACTCATAGGAACTTCTCTAACCATCTTTATAAAGCTTTAATGCAAAAGAAAGTTTTGGTGGATGATGCGGGTACCTCAGAAGAACTAGAAAAAGTGATAAAATATTATGATTTATTAGGAGTAGGAAGTAGAGTCATCATTCCAACTGCAAATAAACAAGTACTTAGCCAAATTGAGGAAGTATATAAGGTTAAGGAATTAAGATCTCATCTTTGTAACACCCGAGAAAATTAAATAATTAAATAAATAATTATTTAATATAAATTTCCATAATGGAATCTTTATGAAATTTAATGTGGGGAGTTGTGATAGGGAACAATACTAGCTCAAGTGGTTGAGAGTACTTGGCTATTAAGAGAGGACTTGGGTTTGAGTCTTGTGGATGTCATTTGTGTGTTAATTTAATTGTTTTATTGTTTTAAATAGGCTTGACCATGGTGCATGATAATATAATCTTAGTTGTATAAGAATTATCTTGAAACATGAATTGGTTGGTTGGTTGTGCATTCACTTAGCAAGTGTGTGATTGTGTGTTCAAACCTTAACTTATGCAAAAATAGGTTTCTTTTTGCGAAAAATCTTTTTGGTCATGAAGGGAAATGTTCAGAAACCCTAGCCATCATAGGGATGGAAGGGCTAAGAGGACCTCTTGTTAATGGCATTTGATGGCCATTGCCATTAACGCCTCATAATAATAATTTTTGTTTTTATTATTAATTAAATTAAATTAGGGTGGAAAATGGGAGGAAAGGAGAGGCCTTCAGAGAGTTAACTAGAGGAATGAATTTGGCATTGAGAAAAAAGAGTTTGGGCACCTAGTAAAGAGAGTATTGAGGGTTGCAATCAACTTTTGAAAGGAAACAAGGGCTAAGGAAAAAATGGGCTAAGGAATTTTAGGCGTTAATCTGTTGTGCCTTAATCTGTTGTTAATTGATTGGATGTTGTATGTATTGTATGTGAATCTTTGGTCCTTGCCATTTTTTGGATTCTTTTCGTGTTTCTAGAAATTTTCAAAAACCACTTTGCTGCCTTGAAGGTCTGCCAGGCGAGCCATGTGTATTGTTGTTAGTTTCTGGGTTTCTGCCAGAAATTGCCTGGCGGCATGAACTAGCCGCCAAGCGACACAACTAGAGTAACCCAGTTTTTTAGGTTTTTACATGAAGCGCTTGGCAGCGATGAATACCCGCCAAGCGACGCAAGCAAGATTGCCTCATTTTTATTGTTTTGTGGTTTTTGGGTTATTCAGATTGAGGGAAAAAGGTTCTTAGCAACTGGATACATTGCGAACTGTTAAGAATTATTGAATTGTGTTGTGGTTCGAGGAATAGGTTGAATCATTGTGAGTATGATCATAAGTGCATTTTAGGATTTTGGGAAAAGTGGGATTTTGATGTTCGGGGATCAATTGCGGTATGAATTGCACTGAAAAGCTAGTGGATATGATGTAGGTTGAGTATTTGTACAACTGTAGGCATGATTAGTTGTTGGATTGTGAAACTAGACATGGGGAATTGAGGGTTGTCATAGGTGCAAAGAAATTTTTGGGTTTTACCTAGAATTGTATGCACCGCCTAGCGGACCTGGCTTTCCGCCAAGCACCAACACAGGGAAAAGTGGCACTACGTGTTGTGTATGATGGAATTACATGGCTAAGTGTTGAGGTTTCATGATGGGATTGTAAGAGGGTTGTTGGAAGGGTGATTGTAGTTATTCAGTGAGTAAGACTTGATTGTGGTTGAGATATGCATTATTGGTTACTAGAATTGGAGTTCATAAATTTAGGTTTAACTTGTGATTGGGTTTGAAGGTGGATATGGTTTCAAATGGGAATGGTATGCGTGCATTATAAATGTATAGGCATAAGAGCAATATGCATCACGTTAAAGTGTAGGATTTTCAGGCGATACCTGGAAATCCAGAGATTTTTAGAGCGTGTGGCGCCTGGCGGCGAAAGCCTTATGCTAAGCGGTCTGCAACCAAACTTCGCTTGGCGGCGCTTAGGCAGGGGACAACGGGTTGTTCCAATGGATTGGTGCGTGTTCTACAATGCTTTACATGACACCTTAAGGATGAAGCTTACTGAGGCATTCCTTGAGTTATGGCTCAAAATGGAGGGTAAACACGTGGTGATCATGAGTTGTGTCCTAGTGATATTGGAAAACCAGTTTGAGTATGCGAGTTGTGGCTCATATGGATGGGTTCCACTTGATTAGGAAAATAATGGGTTGTGGCTAGTGAGGTTGTAAATCTTGTGTTGAAAATACAAATTGTGGTTCATATTGGGAACTCAACCTAGCGTTACGGATGGTGGTCCGTAACAGGATAGTCCCGTAATGTATCTACAAGTTGTGACTTGTAGAGGTGGAACCACGAGTTGTGGCTTGTGGTAGCAAGGATTATCTTAAGGTCACCATCTGAGGATGTAGAGCGTGGATGAACATGGTAGTGATCATGTTTTATGGAATCGGGGTATGGAGGATTCCCGGCCAAGTGTGTGTGTGTGTGTGCACTTTATTTTGGTTATGTATGTATTTATGTTGTTAGCTCACCCTATCTGCTTGTGTTTGGCGATTATCGTGTAATTCGTTACATGGGAGTAGATGATGTTATAGGTGGAACTAGTGAGGTATAGCATCAGAGAGGGGCAACATGGCAGTTTTGTTTTATTGATTATATCTACTATTTTTTGTACATGATTTATAACCAATTTTTGGATATGTAAACTTTGAGTTAAAGTACAAATTTTGGATTTTAGCGGTTTTAATAAAGTTGAAATTTTCTCGCGTTTTGGGAGAGTTTTTATTCAATGTGATATTATTACTATTATTATTTCTATTTTACTTAAATTAGTAATATCTGGCCAGGATATTACAATCTCTCTCTGAAAAAATGGGTTTAAACCCAAAAATGTTGGGTGAATAGATCTTAATCTTTGTTTCAATATCTCCAATGTGAAATATTGAATTAAATGGTCACATTGTACATTGTATAACTATTCAGCTCCTCTTTGACCAATCTTCTTAACTCCTCTAACTTCCCTTTGCACATCCAATGAATTTGTCTAGCTGTTTAGATGCTTCTCTAAGTTAGTTTCCACCTAGGATGGGTGATGTTGACTTTTCACAAGAGATTTCTTTGACAACTTTTCTTTATGGTTCGACCAACTTGTAGATCTCATCAAATCTTCAAATTTAAATCTAAAGCCTTTTGGAAAACATAATTAAAATTCATGTTATTCAAGTTTAAGAGAATTTAATCAAAGTTAGAATTAAGGAAACACTATGCTAGACTAGTCTTAGGAACTCAAAAACATACTAAACTAGAATATCACTCTAAAAACAGCCTTTTGACTACATTTTGTTAAAACTAAGATTTTTAGAAGAAAATATTACGTGAAAAATAGTTATGCATGATTGTTATGCATGTATTCCTATATAAACTCGGTAACTCTTGTTTTCTAATATACAATAATATTCTTTCTCTTCTCTCATTAACCCTTGCTTCATCTCTTCTTCCCTTTCTCCTATAACCCTTTCAGAAAATACTAAAACACTCTAAAAATAGAAAATAAAGAAGACAAAACTCCCAAAAATAGTGCTCTAAAAGACAAAAAATGTGTCTAATATGACACTTAACACAATTACTTCCATTAAATGACTCAAATGGAAGATTAACTAGACGAATGACGTCAAAGTATGTCTTAGACAAGTATCATAACTATTAGACAAATCAAGTTCAGATGATCAAATGGCGCGAAAAGTTAAAAAAATCACTAAGTGACATAAAGATTAAGTCAAAGGTTGAAATTGATAACGGGTCAATTAAGAGAATATCAAATTATTTGATTAATATTGTCAAGCAAGCACTCAAGGCTCAATGTTGATTCAATATATTATGATTGAAGATATATCTAAAGAATATCAAGGTGATTGAGTATTTGATTGAATATAAATATAAAGGAAAACCTCTTTGATTGAATATTATGAATACTATCATATGATTAAAAAGCAATCATGAGCAAATAAAATACTCTATAGATCAAAGAATGCAAGAGAATATCAATAAAATTAAAGCCATAACGGTATGAAGTTTAAAATTCAAGTTGATGAATGGATGAAAAGGAAAGATTTGATAATTCACAAGTAGCAATACACTTTGATTGATATATCAAGAACTTTCATATGGAGCAAAATATTTGAAGATACAAAGCATATACTCAATTGAATATGCATCAACGGTCAAATGACACTAATTATAAATACTAAAAAGACAATAAAACACTATAAAACTAGAAAATACTAAAACACCCTAAAAACAGAAAACAAAGAAGACAAAACTCCCAAAAAAAGTGCTCTAAAAGAAAAAAAAAAATTTGTCTAATATGACACTTAACACAATTACTTCCATTAGATGACTCAAATGGAAGATTAACTAGACGAGTGAATTTAACGTATGTCTTAAACAAGTATCATAACTATTAGACAAATCAAGTTCAGATGATCAAATGGCGCGAAAAGTTAAATAAATCACCAAGTGACACACAAAGCATATACTCAATTGAATATGCATCAACGGTCAAATGACACTAATTATAAATATTAAGACCAAGATAAAGAAGAAAAAAAAAGCGAGAAATATACTAAAAGAATTATGAAATAAAGAACGAGTAAAATTGTTAAATATTCAAGAGAAATCAAAGTAAGATTACTATTAGCATTTTGTATTTTGTGGAGTAATATTGGGTTGAATGTTACCCTATAAGCGTGATTGTATTCTTCTGCATGAGATATCATTATTGTTTATTGTAAATGAAAGTTCTTGATCTCAATGAGAGATTAAGAAAGATACTTGGAGAGGTTAAACTTATTGTAACCTAGAGAGGTTTATACTAGTAATATTTGAAGAGGTTGATACTCGTGCAAGTTAAGGGATTTGATTAGTGGAACTTCTTAAGCAAGTTGCTTAAAAGACTGTACGTAGCCTCAACGTGCGAGGTAAACCAGTATAAATCCTAAAGTGCATTCTTCTTTGCCTTAAAATTTTGGTTCACCTATATTATGTTTGCGCAAAATAATTGTAAAATGTTTACATGCTCTATTCATCACCCTTTCTAGAGCCACCTTGCACCAACAAAGATCACCCTTGCTCTTTATATTTTGAAAAAACAAGTTTTATCCAATGACAAAAGCACTCACCGAGAGAGTCTGCATAATCAGTAGATGAAGAGCTCATATATTGGATCACAAAGAGGCTATTCAAGAATTTTATCCATTCCTTATGTTAAAATACCTACGTTTTAGTTCAAAAACACCTAAAATGACACCACTTGATCTAATTGATATATCAAACTCACAAATACCATATTATAAACCAAAACTTCACATGAATTTCAACATTTGTAATAGTCATATTATACAAATTAAATTATCAAAGCTACTCTATTTTACTTAATACAACAAATTACAGCCTCAATGCCTTAATTAAAAATTTAAGTATTATTATAATATATTAGCTTTCATTACCTTGTTAGTAAATTCCTAACACTACTAATGCTCCACATAACACAACTCTCACAAGTAACTTTAACTATGCAAAGAAAACACACATAAATGATCTGAACATACCCTTATGACCATAAAAAAATAGAGATTTAGTTTAGGGTATTGGGGGTCACATGAAAACCTTATAGAGGCCACATGCAAATAGAACATAACTGACTCAAGAAAAAGAGGAGAAAATGACTATAATAACACTTTTGAATTGACAAATGTGTTGCCCTCTACACTAGGAGTCTATAGGTGGGTGCAAATCTTCAAAGGGATGAAAGATGAGGTCGAAATTTTACAAAGATTGCAAAGAAAGATTTAGAGTAAATGTTTTGGACAAATGATGGTTTTATATAAGAAAACTCAAGTAAGAGAAAAATATATTGATAGCTTAACTTTTTAATACTACAAAAATAAAAGTTTCATCTACAAAATCATTTCTACTCTTAAACTATTTTCTACATCAATAAATTTGCTCAAGAGAGAAAAGAACATTTTTTATTTTTTAGATACTCTTATTATTTTTAAATATTTAACTAATAATATCACTTTTTATATTTTATTTTTATCACATTATATTATCTATAATGCATATATTCCTCTCCTATTATTTATTTACTTTTTTTTGGTCTATGTGTTATCTTATTACTGTTTCAATATTACAATAGTTTTATCTTTCAGAAGAAAAAGAGCATGCAATTTTTTTCACTTACCCTTGTTAAAGAATATTTATCCTTGACAAAGTTTTCCGTGAATCAAGGATAATTCATGCATTTGTCAACTATCAACAATAACATGAAAAGGATTTTTGCATAAATCTCACAAAAGTTATAATGTATACAACATATTGGTGACAACTCATATTAATAGTATGATAATCAATTCCACTTATTACTACATCAATTTTAGTGTATCAAAATATTTTACTAAAATTTGATTCATCTACAATGATTAAAATAAAATAAATCATCTCAATCACAGATGAGAAATGTATGTATATGTATGCACTATCAATTATTAAGTTTACTAATTTTACTCTCTAAGTTGAATGATTCATTTTTTAGATCTAGATCCATTTTACTCTAACTAGAAAGTAAGAAATTTTTTTTGAAGATACCATAATTCCTGTAACAACTATTAAAACAAAGAAATAAAGAAACAAAAGTGTATTTTACAAGGTTACAAGGTTAGTTTAAATACTCAATAATACTAAATAACAAAATAGATATAAATGGTAAAAGCCCTCCTCAAGTTGGATCAAAAATGTTTTGAGATCTAACTTGTTGAGTTTTGTAAACTTTTGATGTGGTGAGACTTTAGTGAAGAGAATTGCAACTTGCTAATGTGATTTAACGTGGATAAGTCTTAAGAAAGCAAATTCAAGGTGTTCTCTAACAAAAAGAACTTTAGACCTTTGATTTGAAACATGATTAGAGACAGATGGATAGTAGAAACGTTATCACACAATAGAAGAACCATTAACAGTTGGTGGTCGAAGAACCACAGGAGTTGTTTGAGCCAAAGTAACTTTGAAGTTATAGATGCAATAGCCCTGTACTCCACTTTTGTTGAAGATCTGGAAACGGTTGGTTCTTTTTCTAATTTCTAGGTAAAGAGAGAATAACCCTTGAAGATACAAAAAATCGTAGTGGATATTTTGTTGTCTAGAAAACCATGAGATTTTAATGATGTAGAGAAATGTTTAAACCATTGCCTGAAGGCTTGTTTTAAGCCATATAAAGATCTAGTCAACTGACAAACAAGATTACTATTATCATTTTGTTGGGTCTTGCAACCTTTTGGTAAGTTCATGTAGACCTCTTCATGTAGATAGCCATTTAGAAAAGCATTTGGTACATCTAGCTGGAAAAAAAAATCTTTTTTTAATGAGAGCCAAATTGGTCACGTACAATGGTAATAGTAGCAACAGAAGAGAAAGTGTCAAGGAAATCAATACTCGTCTCTTTTGTAAACCCACGTGCTACAAGTCCAACTTTCTTTTTGATAAGGTACCCTTAACACTATATTTTACCTTATAAATCCACTTTCTATTGATGGCCTTCTTCTCTTTAGGTAGAGAAACAATATCCCATGGGTGGTTGGTGTCCATTGCTTCAAGCTCTTTGTCCATAGCAACCCACTATTCAAGGAATCAAACAACTTGATGATAATTTGTTGGTTCATAAATGTTAGTGATTTGCATAACAAAATTAAGGTATGAAGTAGAAAGCTTATCATATGAATGTGAGTGACATATAAAAACATCATATTCATTTGGATAAAGAGGATGATTATTGTGTCGAAAATATCTTCTAGGAATATTAGGAGGAGATATAGTAGGTTGATTAGTCAAATCATTATAGTCATTATGATTATGTTCATTATGAGGAAGAGGATTTTTTTTCAGTGATGGGTGGTTGAAAAATATTTGTGGTGGGGGAAAAATCATTAGCAGATCGATGGATAACAATATGGACAAATGGATCATCAATCTGATTTAACTATGGTGTAGAGTTATGATGCTGCATGGTAAAAGGCATAATAATTTCATGAAAAACTACATTTAAGGACATAATAGTTTTTCCAGATTCAAGGCCATACAACATATAACCCTTAACCCCAGTGGGATAACCAATAAAAATAGTGGGTCCAGCCTTGGGATTAAACTTGTGTTTGTCATGTTTTTGAGTAACACCATAACATAAAGAGCCAAATATCTTAAAGTTGGAATAGTCAAGAGCAATATTGTAAAGAATTTGATAAGGAATGCAATTATTTAAAATACGATATGGTATCCTATGTATGATACATGTAGCTGTTAAAATACAATCACCCCAAAAAACAATGGTAACATTAGATTGAAATAATAAGGATCTAGCCACATTTAATAAATGTTGATGTTTCCTTTCTACAACAAAATTTTATTTTGATGTACAAGGTAATGAGAATTAATGCAAGGTTCCTTCAAAAGCAAGAAAATTAGTGAGGAAAAATTCCTTTCCAATATCACTTCTTACGTTTGAAGGATTTGTGAAGCTGATTTTTAACAATTTGAAAAAGAAAAATACAAATAGAGGCTTGTTGTTTAGACTACAATAAAAATATTCAAGTGAATCGGATGTGATAATCAACTATTGAAAGAGAAAAATGATTGTTGCCATAAGTAGGAATATGAAAGGGTCCCCAAGCATCAGAGAAGTGATTATGACATGTAAAAGGAAGGAGTTTTACTTAGCTAAGGGACATATAATACAAGTTTTACAAGAGAAATTACTAAGCAAATGTAGATTGTTATCAACATGAATCAATCTAAGAATTTCATCGGATAAATGGCCTAATCTATATTGCCATTTAAGAGTATTTATATGAGTATTCATATTGTCAACAATATTAATAGAAGAAGGAAAAATATTGTTACAAAGTTTATTGAAGGTATTTTGAAAAATGTAGTGGCCATCCAAGATGCTACCCTTGCCAATCACTTGATAAGTACCAAAAATCAATCATTTTCATATGGAATGTTGGCACTTCTGTTTGTAATTTGTGTTTATATCATGTTGATCTTCCTTAATCTAGGAAAAATGAGCTTCAATTACATGCTTCCAAGTTTCTACCTATAGGAAATCATTTTATCCCTATTTTGTATATTTTTCAGGTAAATTATAATAGGAGGAAAGAACTTAAGAAGAGTGGAGAAATCAAGAAACAGAGAAAATAGAGAAGGCTTACGTCTAAGCTCGCTCAAAACAAAAAAAATCTCACCCAAGCGAGAACTTAGGCAGCCATCTCGCTTAAACGAAGAAGGATCTCGCATAAGCGAGAGTTCGTGCAGAGGAGATCATCTTTTTCCACCATTCTCGCTCAAGTGAACTTGATCTTGCCTAAGCAAGAGTTCGTGAAGAAGCTCAAGCAGTTTTGCAATTCTCGCCCAAGCGAGAATATGGTCGCCCAAGCGAGACTCTTTCTTCAGCATGAAGTACTCTATCTCACCCAAGTGAGATTAAGCTAGCTTAAGTGAGACCTCGTGCAGTATATATTCCTGGAGTTTAGAAGGAAATGGGGTTAGACATATATAAGCTTAGTGACCATGAGGCAGAGCACAAAACTCTCATTTCCTTCTTCTTCTTCTATTGTACTTCTTAGGATTTTGATGGCTACCATGAGTGGCTAATCTCCTTTCTTGGGATTGAATGTAATCGACTTGAACTTGGATGTCATATGGTGATATTTATATATAACATTTTTGTTTCTACTCAATATTGGTATTATTGTTCTGTTCTTAATGCTTAATTCTATCTGATCAATATATGTTCTGATTTTGATTTTTGGATCTGTTTGGAAAGTATTTCTGAAAATCTAATTTGAACAACGATACTTGATATATTTTGATGCTAGGAATAGATCTCAATATATCAATTGCTTATAACACTCGACCGTAATGTTGGATAGCTTGATGAATATGTGAGGAATCCATACTCAAGGAACTAATCTTATGAATTTTATACGCGAGGAATTGATATAAATGATTTTTGGGTGTTGTATCAATATTGGTATTTTCAGATGTTATGTATTATATTCATCCAGATTACAGACAAGGGAGATAGATGAAATTCAATCCCAGTTTCTTTTACTGAACTTTTCTAAATTTTCCTTTTTTACTGTATTACTTTATCCAAGTTATTTAACAAGCAATGATGTATCAAATTAAAATCTTTGTACATATGTCGATGGAGATAATTATCTATTTCAACTGAATCCATTCCTCGTGGGTTCGACACTCTTATTTAAAAATCATTATACTACATTTGACTTTTGGTACGCTTGCCAAAAGATCAACAAGTATTTTTTGGCGCCGTTGCCAGGGAACGATGTTCTTTTGAAATTTTTAGTTATCTCATCGAGCTTTGTGAATATTTTTCTTAATTAAATAGTTATTCAATTTTCTCCTTTGTACTAATCCTTGCTTGAGCTATTTTGATTTATGTTCTTACGAGGTCAGGTTCCTAAAGATCAATTAGCATTTGACCCAAAGATAGAAAAGACAGCTAGAAGAAACAAAGGCAAAAGCAAAAAGAAGTAAGGAAAAATAAAGGAAGAATCTTCTAGTACTCTCACCACACATTAACAAGTAGAAAATATGGAGAATTAGATACATATATTTTGGTTCTTAACTAAGAATTAAATAGGACCATCATTACGTACTTGTAAGAACAAAAGGAAACAATACCATATGTTTAAAAATATTGTGTGGAAAGAAAATTATATTACTTGTCGTACATTCATATACCTGTGGAATTGTACATTATGGTGGGCATTAAATTCTTAAATAAAATCAATTCAAAAGATTGTAATACAAGGACTGCATCTAAACAAGAATTTCACATTTCATTGATAAAACAAAACTCAAGAAACTTAGATTTCCATGTGCTACACGAGAAAAAGAAAACAATTTTTCCACATTAAATGCAATCATTATGTAAAAACTTCACCAATTTTGAAGAATAAGAATTATGTCAAAGCTCAAAGCTAAAAGAATGAAAACACTTTAATATCTTCATAACTTGTGGATTTCAACTCATGACTTGACATTTTGTTTAAAACTTATATGTGTCCTATATAAAGTCTTTGGTGCTCCACCTAATCAACCAAGAAATAAATTGTACCAAGTAACATAAGTAAAAGAAAGACTCTTCACAACTCTTGCTTACCATAGACTAAACACCTCCTTAAACACATTCCAATTAATGACATCCTCACTACAGACTACGATGGTCTAACTAGTAAACATGTGCCCGTTGTCATAGGAGTGACAAAGCAGGATGGGCCAGGCGAGTAGCCCGCAAGCCTGTAGTGAAAAGTATAGGATAAATTGAGATTTTGAGCCGACAAACATGTTGAAGCTCAGCTTGCATAACATTAACTGATCACCCTAATCAAACATCTTTGGGCCAATCATCCTAACCAATCACCCTAGCTGAACACACTTAGGACATCACCCTCGCGAAATACCCTGGTTGATCACCTAGTCTAACACCCTTGGGTCGATCATCCCTGGTCGATCACCCTTGGGTCGATCATCCTTGGGTCGATCATCCCTGGCCGAACATCCTTGAATTGATCACTTTAGCCGAACATCGTTGGTCGATCATGAGTTTTAAACAAAATATCAAATCCAAAAGTTATAAAGGTGTTAAAGTATTATAATTGTGTTTTCATTATTTAGCTCTAAGCTTTGAAATATTTCTTATTCTTCAAAATTAGTAAGCTTTGAAATATTTCTTATTCTTCAAAATTAGTCTAGTTTAACGTTGAAAAAGTGTTTTCTTTATCTCATGTAGCACAAGGAAATCTATTTTTTTTCTGAACCAAATCTGATTTAGTTATTCTGAATTTAATTAAAAATTTAACCTTCAAAAGCAGGAAAAAGAAGAAAGATAATGCACTTTGTTTGTTGTCTATGTTGGTTTCATATTCACATTTCACAAAGAGTGTTATGTTAACTAATTAATTACAAAGTCGGTCATTTCTCTTTTAAATATTGAAGTTTCTAAGTGTGTAATCCCACGATAAGATTGCACTTTTCACCTGATGTATCCTAAATGAACAATCATTCTATGATACCAAGTGCAAGGTTAATTTTCTCTATATTTTGTTGTTACAAGTTGTTGTTTTCAAATAATTTATTATTTTGAGCAACTTATGTTAATGTATTTGGTGACAGGGGTGATCAGATAGGCATGTTTTCAAAGATACATAAGCCCCACATTGTCCAATACCTACGAAATTTGCTTCGTAGGTAATTCGTAGATAACAACACACTACCTACGAAAAAAGCACATTACCTACGAAAATTTAGCGTAGATAATAAGCTAATTTCTTGTAGTGGTTGTCAATGGGTGATCAAGAAGGCCATGGTCTAGGACAATGACTTTCATTACACTTGGGAAGATACAATGACTTTGATTCCACTTGGGAAGGGTCTGTTCTAAGGTCCATCCAAGTGGCACGACCCCTACATTTCAGTCCTAGGTTTTGTTTTTGTCTTTGTCATTTGGATCTATTTGTAGCCCCTGCGTTTTCTCCATGTATTTGAGGTCATTTAGGTTTAGCATAAGTTTCTGTTTAGGTCTTGTGATGTTAGTTTATCTGGTTGGCTATGTTATTTTACTTTTCTAATAAGGATGTTTTTGTAGTTGCCAATTATGACAGTAATTTCCAATTTAACTCTTCATTCCTTAATTGTTGAGATTAAATATTGTAGAGAAGATTTTTACAAAAAACCATATACAACAGAATAAAAATAAAAAGAATATACTTTAACCTTTTACATGGTCAAAAGTTCGACGAGCATAGTTACATGAAACCTGTTGGATCACACTATCTAGGAAAACGTGTGAATTTCTGAAGACAAAAAACAGGAACACTACAATTATTGTATAGTTATTCTGTTTTGTGGTGAAGTAAAGAATCATTGTCTTCCTTTATTTCCCTTTTAATATGGTATGACCGATCCTAAATTGCTTAGGGACATAACATTTGTGTTTGAACATGAATGCATTTTGGCACCGAAGGGATGACAAAAGTGTGGGTGTGTTTCCACTATATTATGCTACAACAACATGGTTGAATGTGATTAATACTTGTGATGCTCCGACACGGTGCTTGGATGATGCTTCCTGCTCCCGCAGCGAACACGGAGGCAGATGCGCAACAGACACCTGCACGACGTGGTGTTGGGAACTTCTCCATGGATCAGACGCGGCCAGCTCTATGACACGTGCGGGAGGACACCTTTGTTTGTTTGGACGCACAACTTTGATACGAAAACGAAATTGAGAGAATTTGTCGCGTATCCGACGAAGATGCGTTTGTTCACGTTTTGCTAATCTCGTTCTTAGATATTGGATTTGATTGGCATGGTATTTTTGCTTGCTATTTTTTAGAGAATAAAGGGAAACCTAAAAATTTTAAAATAAAAGAATAAAATATAATCTTTCATACTTTTTATTAAAATAAATCCAAAAAATTTAAAATAAAAAATGAAATAAAAATAATAAAAAATAATCTTTCATACTTCTATTAAAATAAACCCAAAAAATTTAAAATAAAAATGGAAATAAAAGGATAAAAAATAATCTTCCATACATTGTATCAAAATAAACCCAAACAATTTAAAATAAAAAAATGAAATAAAAGGATAAAAAATAATCTTCCATACCTTCTA
>Ga0209589_1006335_pt1 | contig 19640 bp, 6 predicted proteins | sample CowpeawhiteBW_FD_187525 | JGI IMG/M metagenome (GOLD analysis project Ga0209589, IMG submission 187525) | Root nodule microbial communities of legume samples collected from California USA - Cow pea white BW (SPAdes) (version 2) | ecosystem: Host-associated > Plants > Roots > Nodule | place: USA... | reverse complement strand
TTTGTTGCATGGTTGTGATGTATGTGGCTGTTCTTTCTTGCGATGATCATCGACTTGGTTGATGGGAGCAGATGGGCGAAGTTCTCGTGGTCAACAAGGGAATGGTGATTCCACCGCTTAGCCGTCTGGGCTGGATCTTACACTTCTCTTCTTCATGTCTTCTTTAGGGCTATGGCCCCTGTACTCGTTGTTTTTGGATTATAAACTCTTAGTTAAAAATGTTATCCTACCTTTGTTGGCATCGTGGTGTGCCTGGTTTTGTAGGGGTGACGTTATGAACCCGTATTGTTGATTATCTCTGTGTGACGTTTCCTTTAATTTTATGTATTAAATTAAATGGGGCGTTACAATATACAGCTAGATCAAAAGGATTTTATTTCGCGAGAAAGAAAAGAAGTGTATTAAAACATTGTTGTTTTTATTTTTCTCCTAACTTTGTTTAGTAACAACACACATGATCATATTAAAAATTTAATGAATTGGTAAAATGTGCACAATTTCAAAAGTTTAACAGTAAAATATGATATAAATATTGAATTGGGAAATGTGTTTTGAAATATAATTTTGAATAGTAAATTAAGTTAATTGTTTATTCAAAATTTCGCAGTGGGTTTGGTTTTGCTCCTAAGAGGCATATATTAAAAAAGAGCACCTAAGAGCCACCCACCATTCCTTCAACTTGCCTTATACTTTAGAGCTAAATTAAAGTGAAATTATTTCATTGACGTGGGATTTAGGGTAATTTATTAAATTAGGTTATACGTTTAAATCTCATTACTTCCATTGTTTGGAAAAGTCAAACCTATAACTATGAGAAACAAATCAAATGTTACAATTTCTTTTCAACCTTTTAACCCATCGCAGCCTTCTATTGACTTTTAACTTCCTGATTTCACTATACACATTTTTTTTTGCACATTATTCACATATTACACAACTTTTACGTTTAATAATCTCAATCATAAAACATCATATCATCTAGAGTAATACTCAACACACATAAAATATAATATCATCATTATTATAACTAAACATGATTTCATAATTGAAAAAAATACATTGTTACTTAGTCTAGTGATATTAGGAAAGATAAACAAACTCATTTCATATATATTATTTCAACTCATTTAAATTTTTGAAGAGAATTTTTTCATTGGATATGGATATGCATATTAATAATATCCATTTTTTTTTAAATTGGATACGAGGATGAAATATGTATGTGCATATGTGATATGTTTCCATAATTGATTATTACTTAGTTTAGGCCTGGGTGATATTAAGAATGATAAATAAACTCCTTCCATATATATTATTACAACTCATTTAGATTTTGACGAGAATTTTCGTATTGATTAGATATAAATATGAATTTTTATAGTATCAATTTTTGTAAAATTAAATATGAGGAAAAAATTACGTATGTACATATCTACCATGTTTCAATACTTGACCCATTAATTATTTATACTTTAAATTACTAAGACACCTTTAACTTATTAGGTAATCTAAAATACTTATACGAAATAGGGATTGTTTGTGAAGTTGATAAGTATATTTATTAGACACACAGTTGACCATCTTTTTTCTATAATTATTTGATCTTTATCAAATTTTTATTTGATACTTTTATTTAAATTTATACAATTATAATTTCTATCTAGATATATGATATTGGAGAAAAAAAGTGTATCCTTTTTTACATTTAATACTTCATAATGTGATATTTTCTTTGCTGTGATTTGTTTTTTCAAAATCTATTTAATTAATGTATGAAATAGTAAATGAGTGGAGTACTTGTATACTTGTTCTTCGATGGAGTAGAATTTTCACTTTGGAGATGTGATGAGATAGTCAAACTCACACTTGTCTCAGTTGTCAACCCTAACTAGATATTCCAAGATATCAAAGTTGACCTTGTTCACTCCTCACTTAAGCCTACTTCTAGGATGTTTGAGCTTTCATTGCTTGAGCATTCTCACAATATTTGTTGGATATATTTTTTGGGTCACTTCCAACAAGTTTGATACTTTTTATTTAATATTTATACAATTATATGTTATATCTTGATATTTGATATTGTAGAAAAAAATGTTATCCCTTTGATATTTAATACTCGATAATATGAAATTTTATTTTTGTGGTTTTTATTTTGTTATATAAAAAAATTATTTAATTAATATTTAGAATAGTAAATGGGCATGTATAGGTATGCTCTTTCCCTGATGGAGATTAACTTTTACTTTTGGATTAGGATGAGATAGTCAAACTCAAACTCGCCTTATTTCCAAGCCTAAGTGAGATATATGAAGATATTAAAATTGAACTTGTTTACTCCTAGCATAAGCGCTTACTTCGATTTTGAGCTCTCATTGCTTGAGCATTCTCACAATATTTTATGGATATATTTTTCGGGTCACTTCCAACAAGTTTGAGAAATATAAGACTTATCCTTTTTTGAGCGATTAAGTAATCAACTCTCACTTGAGTGTTATAACATAATTGCACGCTCATCAAAATTTTAGAACCCATGCAAATCTCCCACATTTTTTGTTTATTGAACAACCAATACATCACTTCAGTGGTTTTCTTGTCTAGAGAAGAGATATTTGGCTCAAGCTCTATCTTTCTCAAATTGTAAGTTCTCACCTCACTTAAGCATTTACACTTTCGTTTGAGTATTCATATTATCACTTGAGTGATGGTGAGTGATAAATGTAATCATTACACTAATGAGTCATCAAATGAGTAATATCAAGATCAAGAGCCCCATTTTGAAAAAAAAACATATTCTAAAAGTACCCAAGTTATAAATATATTGTTAACCAACTTCAAGAAGCCACAAATAACATATCCACTCCATAATACACCAAAAATACATATCAATATACTTATCAACTTCACATGCAATCATTATTGGATGCGAGACTTACTATGTTGATTCTACAACACTTACTATGTTGATTATTTTGGCATCCAAGTTCAGGCGATATAGAAAATGCGATCTTTTTATGATGTAACATCCCACCAGGATATTACGGATTTTTAATAAAATAAAGAAAATAATAAACTCGTTGCATTTAATAATTCCTCATTTCCCAAAAAAAATGCGGGAAATTAAAACTTTATTAATGAAAGCCAATATCCATTATTTATCAAAAATATGGAAAAATAGTCTAAAACATCTCATAAGAGTTTACATCTGATATCAAAATCATAAAATACATAAAAGCATAAAACTCCCGAGCTATCCCCTCTTTGTGGCTAAGCTCCACCAGAACCACCTGCATTAACATCATCTGCTCACATATATCGCGTATACGATCATCGCCAAACACAAGCAGATAGGGTAAGCTTAACAGATAAAACATATAAAAATTGTATAAACATATACAACACATTTATAAAAGCAACACAATCATTCCAAAGAGTCTCATCCTTTTATCTCATAACACTGGCCGCCACCAGGTTATTCGTGTTCTACATCTTCTAGTGATTACTTCAAGATGACTTGCTGCCATACCTATCGGCCACAACCGATAGAGCACGTGCGGGAAACCATGTTACGGATCATACACTGTAACGCCAACTGGAGTTCCCAAATATGAACATAGTTCGCAACGTCCCAAGACTACCAAACTCGTCAGTCAACTACTAAGGAGGGTAGTCTATCTGGACCCATCCGTACTGGCCACAACCAGCACACTCACACCGGCAACACTCGCCAACCCGAGCCACAACTCAAGAGTTCCTCATGTTCATCCGCCATCCCGAGCCACAACTCAAGAGATGCTATTCTGAGCCACAACTCAAGAGATGCTATTCCGAGCCACAACTCAAGGAATACCACGTGCTTTCACCCCTATCCCGAGCCACAACTCAAGGGATACGTTCCAAGCCACAACTCAAGGAACACAAGCAATCCCACCTTTGAAGCATCACCAAAAGCCTTGTAGATCACGCCTACAGAATCAACAACCCAAGGTTGCAACAGCAAAATCGCCTGGCGGGGGACACGTACTGCCAGGCGCTGCCAGCTTCCAGACCGCCTGGCGGGGGGACGCGTACCGCTAGGCGCCAAGCGCCTCAGAGCACTCACTGATTCAAGCACCGCCTTGTGGGATTTCCCTCATCGCCAGGCGCACCCGATATTCCAGATCCTCTACATATTGTCTCTCGCTTGGCGGGTGAACCCCGCCGTTAGGCGCCACACCAGTATTCGAGATTTCACTGGTTTTTTCTGCACTGTATCCATTTGGAATTCTCTGTCCCGCGATCACATACCTCCAAAACTATAGATTTCCCTTGTTGAGCATTGTATTACCATTGTTCTTACTCTCATATGGTTCTTTACTTCTAGTATACCCTTGTTTGGTTTGCTTAAGATCAACCTACTCATCTGTCATACAAATCCAGCATATAATACTAGCTCATAGGTATGACTTACTATCTCCTGATACTAACATATTTAATCCATTCATGCCCACACCACAGCCACTTAACATGCACTATACGTTAATATGATATTTATCTCTAAGCACCAGTTGTCCATTACTCTAAGTCAACCATCCAATCTACTAGTTCAGCTTATGAAAAACCTAAACTCCCTTTGCAATATTTTATACTTCATCCCCAATACTATTTGAACCCGATATCATCAGTCCACTCAATGATTCCCATTCCTTCTCCTTCACTTTTACCTCACTGAATCCAGGGACAGTCCAAAAGTGAATTTCTTTTCACTACATATTCATTACCATTACTTATCACTATCAGGACAATATTCAATTTGAACCCAGCACACTAAAACAACCATCCCAGAATGCTTATGGTACTGCGTTGTCGCCTGGTGGCACGCTATAGTCCGCCAGGCGGTGCATTAGTCCTGGAGCAAGTCCAGGTTCTGTTACACCTGCGAGCCACCTTCTTCATTCCCCTTTTCTCATCATTCTGCCTAATATTCTTTTTATCAATCAAAAAATCAAATACGAAGTTAAGATAATCGACTAGGCTTATTTTTCAGCCCAATTTCATTACCTAATTACCATAGCTACACAAATCATCAAAAACCCCAAATTGCCAAGCCCTAAGAACCTATTCTCACTGTTCCATTCAATTGAATCGTCATTTAGATGGATTTAAAGGAATTTAGGCCTCCAATTATACTCTAACAACATACCATTGGCTTTCTCTCCAAACAAGATCACCCCAGAACGCGAAAACATCCAATTCGAGTCAAGTTTGACTCGTGTCGCCTGGCGGTTGTTCATCACCGCCAGGCAGTTCATCAAGAAACCTAAAAAACTAGGTAAAATTGGCATGTGTCGCCTGGCGATCGGGAGTTTACCGCCAGGCGGTTCCTCTTCAGGAACCCAGAACAGGCGAAAATCACATGTGTCGCCTGGCGGTTATGAACAGCCCGCCAGGCAGTTTCTGGAAAATTTCCAAAAACCCAGAAAAACACAAACAACACGATGGAAATGCATGCAATTCATATCAAACATTATACAGTTCATGCTCAAACATAAAAACTAATGCGTAAACTCCCATAAACTGGATTACTTAGCTTATTATTTGGACTTGTTGTGAGTTCCATCTTGATCACCAACGATGTTCCTTTGACTCTGTCTCAATGCAGCTTCTTGCTTTCCTCAATTCTTCCTTACACTCTCAATTTTCGTATACCTAAGGCTGTGCAACAATAACAATCCCTAAACCACTCTTTCTTTCTCTTAATTAGTCACTAATTATGGTCTTAATGAGAGGTAAATGGTATAAAACGAAAATACCATTAAACTTGAGTTTAATTGCCATTCATTGGCAATTCTATGATGGTTTTCCAGTCCCCCTGGCTGTTAGGGTTTCCTTGCCCTTTCACATTCATGCCAAAGGAAATTTTGGCAAAAAGAAAGTTTAATTTGGGTTCACCAAGGTTCAAACTCCAAACCATGCCAAATGTCAAATTAATGCATAACCATTCAACCAATTCATATTTCATGATAATTTATATAATTCTATGATTATATTATTAATCATCATGATCCCGCACATGTTTAAAATAATAATAAATTAAATAGCACATAAATGGCATACATATGACTTGAACTCAAGTCCTCTCACACAATTAAAGTACTCTCAACCACTTAAGCTAGTAATTTTCCATGTTGTAACAATCCACATTAAATGCCTTAAAGGCTCCTACTACCCGCATTTATTAAATCATTATTTAATTAATTATTTAAATTTCTCGGGTCTTACATATGACCCCGAGGAAGACCTGTCATATGTCAAGTGTTCAAATAGCTATCAAAGTAAGTGTAATTTACTATGATAGGTGTTGGTAGACCTAATATAATAAGTTGACTTACTATGATAGATATTCACAAGTTTGTCATAGTAAGTTGAAATTACTATGTCAAGTCTACCAATACATGTCATAGTAAGTTGGACTTACTATGATAGGTGTGTGTAGACCCAACATAGTAAATCTCATTTACTATGATAGTTATTGGTAGACTTGACATAGTAAGTCCATACATGTATAGTAACTTGAGCTTACTATGATAGTTAGAGCAATAACCGTCATAGTAAGGGAAATTTATTTATTATTTCATTTTTTGTATTACCAATTTTCATCTCCATTCATATCAATTGTACATACAATTCCATTTACATAAGTTATCCAACAAGAATTAAAAAGGACTTACTCTATGAATTGTATATAAACAAAATTCTACAAACTTGAGAATATTTACATATACTTTAAAAAAGACTAAACAATACTACGTAACCCTGAGATTTCTACAAGTTCTCATCAACATTTAAAAGAAAGGAAGCCCATTACATTCTAATTTCTTCTATATTTGTATCTTACAATGGGGATGAATCATTGAATATTTACAAAAAGAAATAATGAAGTTAATTAATATTATAATTCATAATTATATATGTATTTAGCCTCTCGAATGTGTCTCTGTCGTCTTTCTCTTATGTTTAGTTCCCTATTCCCCAAAAGAATGATTTAAAATTTTGTAAAGCCTTTTATATAAAGATTTTTAGAACACACAATTCGTTGGACAAACTACACTCGCGATGCAACCAAACCTCTCATCGCGAGGCGAATTGGCTCGCTGGGCTGGACCTGAAATTTGTACTTGAATTTGTAACTGAAGTAACCAACTTTAGATAATTGATTTTGATGATAATTGAATTATCCAATTCTGTTTATAGTCTTCTTAAATCCTCAGATTTTTCTACAAAATATTTCACAAATAAAATCCAAATACTTCTATTTCCAAAATTATTAAATTAAACTTTTTTTAACTAAAAAGCAATAAATAAAATACCGATAAAAGATAAAAAATAAACATAATAAAAACATGATTATGCCAATTATCAATACTTAATATTGCAAGTAAGATGCTAAATACACCTCTTTGACTGCTTTTGAAAATGTCTCTATTAAGTATGTTTGCTACTCCGTTACTTTATTTCCTACACTCAGAAAGACAACAGGGCCAAGAATTCCATAAATATAAGCATTCTTCTCAATGCAAAAGTGATGCAAAAACCTTTTAATATTAAAAAATTAATGTTAGAATAAAATATTGAATATAATATTAAACTATTTTTTATGGTTAATGAAGGCTTACTTACAAATTTCAAAGTGTTAGAAATGATACAAATATGAGATCATTACCAATCACAATTTCACAAATATACTTATGACATACAAAAAAGGGTGTTTTTGGTTTTGTTTGTGAATTTAAGAGGCATATCTAACTAGACAATTTTATTCTCTATTGTCACTACCACAACATTGAGTCGATGGAGAGAGGACATTTGTGGTTTTGGAGGGCGAACAAAGTTTGGATTCTTAGAAATTTAAATAAAATCAATATAATAATATACTAATCAAGTATGAAAAACAACCTTTACTACAACCGGCTTTACCAATCTAGCTAGCCAAATGATAAAATGCCTTGGGGCTTATCCTACTATGTCAACCTCATCAGAGGACACGTAAACGTGAGCAAATTAATCTCGAACATATCATCCTTAATTGTTTCGTTGTGGATGGACTTTCCCCAATTATAGATTTTACCTAAGTCAAACAAATATATGAGAATAAATAAATAAATAAAGGAATAAGATTTACCTAAGGCCATCAAATGTTGCAAGGGCATCAACATGCAATTCGTAATCAACATAGACATCAACACCATCCCCTGATTCTTCAGGAACAAGACAAATTCCCTTTATGATGACAAGAACTAGGAAGCCTCTACAAGAGGAGTCACAATAGTAGGAGGTTGAATGAACACTTTTAAGGATGCTAACTTTGCTCTAATTTCTGACAATAACGTATTTGTCAATTTCGGGAACACTTCTTTCTTAAACTCATCTTTGAGGAATTTCTAATTAGTTTCACTAAGTTGTGATAAATTAATTCATCAAAAAAGAGTACCAAAAAATTTCCTAATGCCTAACCTTCATCCAAAACCACAAATATGTCCTAGATGATTTGTATGACCAATGGAAACCGTCAATATTTCTTCACGCCCCTACAAAATGAAAGATCCTTATGAGCTTTTATCCACTGAGTGATCCTAAAAAAAAGAAAACATTTTAGTGTAAGTTTTACCAAATACATCCCAAAATAAGAGTAATAAATAGATTAAAATAATCGCTAGCATGAGTTACTAATAGGGATGGTAATGCGGGCCAACCCGGCTCATTTAGGCATGACCTGCACTTGGCCCGCAAAATGTTGGTCGGACTAGCTCATCCCGCATTTTCAACACGGGCTAAAAATTCTGGCCCGCCCTAAACAAGTGCGCGCCCGTGAGCCAACTTGCCTATTTTTTAAAAATCTTGTGATAAAGCATTCAATGATCAAAAAATTATGAAACTTTAACAAGTTCACAAAATTAAGCAAAGACTTTGGAAAGTTGAATGATAAATTGATGATTCAACATTTTCATCATATTCATATTTGTAGTTTGATATACACGATGTATTATTCAAATTTTAGTACATTCAAAAATACATAATATTTGTTGTTTTCAATCATACAAGAATTTGGAACATTTATGTAGAAGTTCAAGAGGAAGATAACTGATATACAAAAGTGTAAGTTTTTTTTTATGCAGGCCAGCGCGTTGGCCCTCGCGGGTCGGGGGTCAGCCCACATGGGTTGTGGGCTTCTACGGGCCAGCGAGTTAAATGTCCTTGCCCGTCCCATGTTTTTTGGCGAGCCAGCCCGCCGGACCAGACCCACATTGCCACCCCTAGTTATTAACAATCCTCTCTATAACTCTGCAATAATCCGAGTTTCTTCAAAAGTGTATTCTCCTAATATTTTTGTCTGAGCTCTCTTCCATCTTTCAAGGCAAGGAGGTGGAGATATTAAAATCAAATGTGACTCATTAGTGGGAGTTGAGGAAGAGGCCTCACGGATCATAATTTGTGCTAACTTATCATACTCCCCACAAGACAATCTATAGGGGTGGATATTCTTTTTCTCAATATGCTTTGTAACTTTTCTCCTTTCCTTCCTAATATATACATTACACATAGATTTAATAAAAAGATATGTAATAAAAAAATTAAAATACTAGAGCAAAAATATGAAATTTAATTTACCTAAAAGCAGGGTGTAATTGTCTCTCCCGAAAAGCCTGCCATTTTTCCTCATCAAGGAACTAATATATTTCACAGGGTACTTGTTAGTTAGCTTACCAAAAATATAGTGACTAGTAAGGTTCCTCTTAAAACCCCTCAATCGCTGCCCAACATATTAAATCCATTTTATTCTCAACAAGTTATTGTTTGGGACATCATATGTGAGTTGCATAATAAATACCAATCACATATATGTTTTATTTATAATTTTGTTAATGATTGGATTAGTCAGGTTAAGATTTCCATACCATGATAGTGTGCCATATTTGGTTCTTCACTATTTTTAGAACATGGTCCCGATCATGAATAAGAATACTAACCTTACTTCTACCAAGTAAGGCCACAAAGTAGTGAATTTTGTGCTATGCTCTCCAAAATCTTTTCTTGTAAGCATATCAAAATTAATAGGCAATCTATGGTCAACATTACAACTAATAATCAACTCTCTTAGCCTACTCGTGTACATCTACCCTTCTTATGGGTAGAAAGTTGACTCAAAAATTGCGAAAGAAGCTTATGGTTTAAGGTTTATGGCTTAGGACTTGATATTTAGGAAAGAGGAACTTACTCCAAGAATCTCTTCTCGGTCATAAAATTTTAGAAAAAGGCTTAGGGCTTAGGGTTTAGGAAAGAGAAACTGCTACAAGAATCTATTCTCAATCTCATTGATCCTTTGGGACTCTGATACCATATAGAAAACAAAGAAATATATGAAAAATGAAATTATGTAGTATTGATTGTGTATAAAATGTTACTAGAGATGTATTATATATACACACAAAGTTAATCCTATAAACCAAAAATAAATGGACATAAACATGAATGTATACTAACAATAATAAGTTGTCATTGATTTATATTATTCAACCGGTTATACCTCGACGACCGCATCCTTTATGCTTCTAAATAATCACTTGATTGATTTAGAGCTAACATTAACTTCCCTTGCTTACTTCTAAATATTCACTACTTCCTTAATACTATAATATAATTTACAAAAATGAAATTCTTCTATAACTTAAAGAGAGTTAACAGATATAAAGTTTAGAAAAATTAATTTTTGAGTAAAATAAAAAGTAAATTCTTATATTCTATTTATAATTTTTTCCTGAAATCATTTCAAATGCTTTTTTTTTTTTTTTAAATAAAACTGTTTTTACCGTGGTCACAAATCTTTTTAAAAGATTCACGTCTTTATAACACTAATTCATCTTTTTAGGTTTACTTTGATATAATATTTAAACTTATGATAAATATTTATTTTACGTAATTAGAATTTATATTGAATAAATAAATTTTATACATACATTATACTATAACTAAAAATACAATAAATAAATAAATAATTTTAACATAAAAATTATATTTTAAGCCCATAGTAAAAAAATTATACAATAATACAGCTGTTTCTAATTATTGATAATTTTCTTTAAAATATTGAAATTCACTTTATAAATAATATGAAAAGGATAAAATAAGAGAGATAGAATATTAGGAAATTTCTTGAAAATACTATTTGTTAATAAAGAAAACTTTTACAAACGTTTTCGTTAAAGGATAACCATTTAAGTTATAAAAAAAAAAAATCTCATTCAACACAATTATTGTAATTTGCATGGAGAAAATATAAAATATAAAAAACTCTGTTATTCCAAAATAAATGATGCGCTTTAAAGAATAATAAAAGTATAATTGCTAATTATTTCCGATCAATAACTATGATTGTGTCATATATACGTAACTTAGTATTTTTTTTTCTTTTTAAAAATGCATGTTACTTTACAGCAATCAAATCCCAATTATTTTTAATCCAAAATTGAAATCCAGTTCACACCTTTGTATTCTTTAGAAGATTTTGCATCCTTAACATTATCTCATTGAGAAGTACATATATAATATGAATGAGATATAATAAAAGTGTGGGATGATGCTTGCAATCTTGTCATGTTCCACTTGAGGATGAAATTAGTCCTTAAACACAAAGATTAAGATTAAGACCTATATGAGGAGCTATTTAGTATCTTTTGGCAATACTCTGACTAAAAACATGGCCAATAAGTAGCTTCTTGTGTGCATATATGTTTCTCTACATTGGTCGGTTTGACCATATTCTCAATAAGTTAAGGACAAACAAACACACCCACTAATCCTCAATTGTGTTATGTCACACTCAAAACTTTTCTCACTAATCCCTATATATCTCAATCATTCATGCTCCTAATGTTAATGCCAATTCCAACACAATGTCCATTCATTAGTCCTTACATTACCTTTATGCTTCAAATTTCATTATATTACGGTTGGAAAAGATAAATATGTTGAGAATTTACGTGTAAATTAAAATTATCATATTGGTTAAAAATTGAATGGGTAATTGGTGAAAAGTTTGGTAGGTTGTTCATTAAATGGGTTGTGTTGAGAGGTGTTAGTGTTTGTGAGGTGTTTCAACTACTGGTGTAAATGGTGGTTTTTATTTGTGGGAGACAGTGGTGGTTTGGCATTGAAGGCGTTGTAGTCGTCTTTATTTATAAGTTTTGGTTGTGTTGTATTGTTGTGATTTGTGTCGTATAATTTCCACCCTCAAAACTCCAAACTCACACTCTAGGATTCTATTTTAGTGACTTACCTTTTTCATTACAAGGTGCCCATACCCTCCAATCAATAAATGTTCACACTCCATGGTTCTTTCTGCAACTCTTCATTTTCTGGAGCATATACTTATCATTTGTCCACATTTATATGGGGATTTCAATGTGGACAAAAGGTGGTTACAATACATTATAATGCCCATTTTCATGTGTCTCCCTGAAACACTTTATGGACACACACCCATTTAATCTCAAATCACAAAAACTCTACCAAATCACTCATTATTATTCTCCCTTGCATATGTGCTTTGCCCATCACTCACCACCTACATTCCTCATCACCAACTCAAGAAAAATTAACTTTTTCCTTTAAAAACCACTATTTCAGTTGTGCTTACTATAGTTTCCGACCTTTTATCTTTTTTTTTTCTTTCTAATCTCACAAAAAAATTAGAAAACATTTTAGTTTAACTTATCCGCATGAGATTATTTGATGCTGACGTGGAAAGCTCTAAAATTGAGTTGGGATAATTCCTTATCCAATGAAATTGTCTAAAATTTTTTAATGAATATTATTTTGGTGGATGGAAAATATAAAATGATAATATAGTATGGTTATGATGCGACGATGATGTAGATTTGAAGGTTGCGGGAAGACTAAAGAAGATTGAAAAAGTAGGGTTATCCAGCAGACCATAGAGTTGGAAAATGTTGTTGAGGATAGAGGCGTGAACGAAATGGAAATGAAAATAGAAAAAAAAAATGAAAAAGACTGCGGAAAAAGTGCAACAAAAGAACCAAGAGTTAGGCAGATGATACATCGCTTTGAATTAAATAAATAAATAATGGAAATAATTTAGGTGGGGCTGAAATTATTAAATTCTTCAATTTCGTTCCAGATAAATCTTTGTATTTTCGTCAAACAAATTGCATTTATTCTATGTTTCTTTATTTTTAAATAATTCTGCCCTATATGTTAGATAATGAATACATATATATTCAATTTCGTTAAGAGTATAAAAATTTGCTAATAAAAATAGGAGAACATAGCCTATTTTGAACGAATTTAATATGTATTTAAAATTAAGTTAAAGGAACTTAGGAATGCCTAAAATGCTCAGATAAAGTATCTTGTTTAAATTTTTTTTATATTAATTAAGATTTTTTTTAACATATAAAATAAATTTTAGATAGGATAGAAACAGTATAAGAAAAATTTTAAATAATAATAAATTCTAAAAACAAAATTTAATGATTAATTTAAATATTAACTTATAAATTAAAAGTTATTGATATTTAAAAAACTATAATTAATAATAAAAAACTATAATTAATAATTATTTATATTTTAAATTGGTTAGTAATATTAATTATCAAAAAAATTTATATTAAAAGAATTAGTGTCTAAATATATCGCTTAATCTATTTAGTTTTATCAAATAAAAATTTCTTTATTCATATCCATTAATGCAGTTAGGGTCCGTTCGTTTCGATGTACAACCGATTTACTATTTAAAGGAAAGTAAGCAAATAAAGATAAACATCTACGAGATACATTATTTCAACTTTAACTTTCTGTTCAACATGGATGAGATTTGTACAGAGAGTGTAACAAATTTACTTTTAAATAAAATTAATTCTTAATATAAATAATAATTATTATTATAATAATATAAATAAAAATAATTTTTTACTTTTATCAGTTAAAATATTTTCTTAATTTATCACATCATTTCTAAACTTTTATGAACTTCCATTTTAAATATCTTCGTTTCTCATCATATTTTTTTAATTAAATAATGAATTTTTTTTCTTCATATCCATTCAAATTTATTTTCTTAAATTTATCTTCAAATCCAAACATATTATATATATATATATATATATATATATATATATATATATATATATATATATATATATATATATATAATTGTATAAAAGTCTCCGAATTATATTCCTTTTCAAAAGGAAAGTAAACTACAATAGTTAACACTAATAAAAATATGTTATCTAACTTTAATGTGAACATAATAGTTTCTAATAAGACTTACAATATGAGAATTTTATACAATTATATATATATATATATATATATATATATATATATATAATCAGTTTCACTATGTTTTAATACCTACAACGTGAGGATAAATTAAAAATGTTCCATAATTTATTTTGATAAAGTACAAAACAATGGTTGCTTTATTTATTCAATAACAAATCTTGAGTCTTATAGTCCATCTTCTTGATCTGTTTAAAAAATTAATAGTAAGATATATTCATATATGATAAATATTAAAATTTAGTAGAGTGATCATTTTTATCTTATATATATATATATATATATATATATATATATATATATATATATATATATATATATAATTTTTATTGTGTATTATTGATAATTAAAAGTACAAATTAATACACAATCCATCTTCTTTTATGCAAGAAATTCCTCTAAAAAAATACAAAATACATTGAATAACAAAAATAAAGAAGTGAAGCTACTATGGCTATTTTCAATAAGTACTTAGGAAACAATCATTCTTTTGGTGACAAGTACATATGAGATAAGAAATAAGTTTGTTTTCTACTATGTAATAAAATCTTCTAAAAGTAATCCTAATCTATCTTTAAATAACTCTCTTTTCATCTTTACATCTTGTGGAGTTATCTAGTGTAATATTATTATTTGCACGTTAAGACATTGGACTTAAATCTAAACCTATATAAAGTAAACTCATGTTTTATATTTTTGTTACATCCTTAGATGTCTAAACTTCAACCTTTATGTTCAATTATCCCTTTTCAAACACTTTCAGTGTCTAAGATAGGGTGAGTTTTGTGTAAAAGAGTACGTATATTAATATTGTAAGAATCTGGGAAAAAAAAACTGTTAAAATATGTGTATGACCTTGGAGAAGTTACAAAATAATACCAATGTTGTAAGTCATGAGAGGCTATACTTATGTCTAATATTCTAATAAAACTAATTTGTTAAGTTACAATTCTAAAAACTTAATTTGTTAAGTTATCATTCTAAATGGAGACGAACTAAAATAAAACTCATACCTTTGTATATCGTTTCTTTTATATCTCTTCTTGATTTATCATTATTTTGAATTAAAGTTGGAAAGTGTGTTTTTATATTTTAAATTTTCTTTTAGTAACGTACAGATGAACAGAGTGCAATCTCAGTCGATAAGGAAAGAACTAACGTGCGTAATCTCAGTCAGAAAGGAAAGAGTTGATCCTCGGATGCGAAGGATCCACAAATAATAATAACAGTTAAGTGAATAATATAAATTATAGGATCTAGTGACTGTAAAGATGTATGTTTTTCTCACTTTCGTAGATACATCTCAAATTGAATCACTATTTGACTTGAGCGTCAGAGTGTCTGTAGGTATTCCACACTCAAAATTTATGCAGCAAGCTGATTTAAGGAGAGTTTAAAAAAGAACAGAAGAAGAATCGACACATAATATTCTTGAGATCATTTTATACTGTTTTATGATTTATAAAAAAAAATGTGGAATTGAGGAAATGAAGAAATATAAAGATAATTTAAAAGGGAAGAGAAAACGAAATAGGGAATAGATGATGACCACGATGATATAAAGTAAATAAAAACTTTTTTTATAAGGGAAAATAATATTCTTTTGAACTGTTTTCGGTATATTCAGAAAAAGGAAAATAGCTAATTCTTATCCGGAGAATGACAGTTGAACCTCCAAACCTGAAGTGGGACCCAGCAGCTTGCACCAAATTTATGCATTAAAAACTATTGACTTTCGTAATAATTACTTTAAAAGTAAAGTAATTTCTGATTAATTGACGGTGTATTAAAATTACTTATATTCGTTTATATTTAATAAAGTATAATACGTTGTCTTTTTCAAAGTAGATATTTTTTAATAATATTTTCAGTGCTACTTTTGAAGCCAAGCATAGAAAAAGGTGTACATTCCATTATTGACTAAGACCACACTCTATATTTGACGAAAACAAAATTGTGTTTGCTCATTCGTGTTCTCTAAACCCTAGTTGGGTCAATTTACGAAACCATTTTTCCTCTTCTTTTTTTTTTTTTATCATGAAACCATTTGTGTATATATTATAAAAACATTATTAAAAATAAAAGTGATAACATAACATCATTCCAACAGATAATGTGCTGAAAAAAAGAGAGAAAAAAGAAAGAAAGAAACTGTGTTGTGCCTAACTCGTATATTATGAGTATCACGTGTATATGCTATTTTTTTTAAAGCCATTTTCATGCTTAAAACTCAACATTACACTAATAAATTCGCGTTCAATGCATAGAAACCAACGCAAAAAGCTTTTTCTTTAGGGTTTAGTCTCCGTTTGAATAATTTAAATTTAGGGTTTGTTTTTAATTCAAATCAATAACTCATATATTTACATTTGACCTATTTTTCACTTTATTATCATATGTTTGATCCAGAATAGGATTGACTCCTTATTATATTTAAAGATCAAACGAAATAAAATATTATTTGCGACATGACATGAAAAAGTAGACTAAAGGGCATTTATTGGTCTGGCTAGAACGAAAGCCATTGGATCACGCCTATGGTTTTTATTATTATTAAATATGAAGTAATGGTTAAATCCAACTATTTGATATTTATACAATAATTTATTTGAGTTGTATTTTGACACATCAGGAAGGTTGTTTTATATGCCACTAGCAGGAAAAAAGTGGCACAAACAAAGATAATAGTTAATGGTTCTTAGTGATTCAAGATACCTAGGATCTCTAAAATAAAACAGGAGGAAACAAAAGGAAGTCTCCATGCTCATTGTTTGGTTATTGTTTACAACTGGAATGTAAAAAATCAATTAAGAATTCAAGTTTATTAAGATGCACTAACAAAAAAGAAAAAAAAAATATGCATGTTATTTTAGATTTTTTTTTATGTCTCGTTGTGAAAAATGTAAATTTACGCTTATTAGTATAGTTAGAACAGACATAAACTTTTGATCTTTATTTTTTCTTAAATATGGGTTAAATTTTTTCTTCTCTTTCTCCATCTCCTTATCCTCCTTTTTATCTTTCTTGTTGTTCTTCTTCTTTTTATTCTTTTTCTTCTCTTCCTCCTTTTTATTATTCTTCTTCATCTAATAAATCTAAAATTATATAAATAGTAACACATCTAATAAGCTAAAGAGACATGATTTAGTTCTCTAGAAAACGGTCGCGTGCGCCAACACTATAACGAATAAATGAGAAACTAATCTTAATGCAAAAAAAAAAAAAAAATATTTGGAGGAGAAGATGTTTTACAATGAACCGTGCACGAGAATGGCAAAAAATATAAATTTTGGTTACCAATGGAAGCTTTAGCTCGCACAAAATAGTCGCCACCATCAAAAGGGAGCTTCGCACGTGGGAGAAAGCGAGGACAAATGAACATTGTCATCTTTTTTTAGACATATTTTTGTCTGACTTAAAAGTGTCAAACGTAAAAAAGAATTTTTACATATGATGTTTATAGATCACACGTAAATTTACATATGTTGTTTGCACATCATATGTAAATTTATATCTGACCCTGCAAGTGCTAGACATAAAAATCCTTTTTTTTTACTCTAATACTTACATGTAAGACATAAATATTAACCATTTAATCACAAAAATGTCACCACACATTTGTGTTGTTATCTACATGTCAAATGTATATTCAATGACGTAATAAACTGTTTTTGTGTTAATGATAATATTTTTGAATAAAATAATAAAGTTAAAATTATTTTTGAATTCAAGTCTCTCTCAACTATTTATCTCATTTTATATCCACCAAATGTATTCATATTTTTTCACTTATTACAATTTTGATTATATAATATTTTATTTTTTGTATAGTTTAATCACTATATTGTATTTAAAAAATATAAAAACCTAAATTTCATTGAATTAAATAAGTTATTTTGTATACATATTTTATTATGTTTACTTATTTTAATATTTGTTATTTTTTATATTTTGTCACAGAAAAATATATAATATTTATTAAATTCTCATTTAGTATATTTTGAGATTTATGTAATTAATTTTTTTATATTTGACAAAATATATATATATATATATATATATAATCACTTGATCATTTTAAATTTCTTTTGTTATAATTTAAAGAAAATATTTAATTATTATTTGAACAGTATATTTACAACCATATAAATTAGTCAAGAAGACAAAAATTTCACATCAATTAAATATATAAACAGAAATAGATGTAAACTTTTACCTCAAAAACAAAGACATATAATTATTATTGTTCTTTTTATTTATTATTATTGTTACTCGTCCCATTCCATTATTATCCTTAATTATCGTACTTTTAGTTATGAAAAGAGACTGCGATACAAGTTTTTATTTATTTATATACAGTGTAAATTATAATAAGTTCAATGACAAGATTATATACGATATTGAGAGCAGTTTGATAAAAATTATTTTGGAAAAAGTAATTATTGGTTTTCAAAAACTTAGTGAAAATAGAAATGAGTAATTACATTAAATAAATTGAATGTATACACACAAAAATTGTTTATTATTGACGTCAAATAATTCCTTTATTCTGTGATTTTGGATTCTTCAATCCCATTTCGGCCCAACCCAATTTTTCAAGCCCGACATCATTAGGTTCACTCTCCATTTGTTCTCAATTGGGGTGCTTCCAAATTATTTTAGCCCATATTCCTTCGTTAAATAAATTATTTTCAGCTGAAAATTACCAACAACCCCTTTTATTCAAGAAAATGTATCTGGAAATGAAAAGAGTTGCTAGTTGAATTTTTAAGTGTGAAAATTACCCTTTATTTTCAACTTCACCAAAACCAAAATCAGTTTTCCGATGGGCCTTGCTAATCGTGTTCGAGTTCTACTAAGTTACGTACTATTTGGACTATTTCTTTTATGGAAGATACTTGTATGGTTCTCTCTCTTTTCTTCTTTTTAATGTGATTCTAATGCTTTGTTTCAATAGAAGATCTGATAGACAACTACTACTATTAACCCTAATCTAGAAATGTGCAACAGGAAAATAGATGAAAATATTTGTCATTGTCTTTATGGGTACATGATAGTGATTAGGGATGGCAACGGGGCGGGGCGGGCACGGGTTTCGCTATCCCATACTCATCTCCGTAAAAAAAATTCATCCCCATACCCAAACCCAACGGGTATTAAACTTTTGACCCATCCCCATCCCCACCGGGTAACGGGTATAATCTCGTACCCATACCCATACCCATTTTCTTACTACTTCAATATTAATTTTAATTAATTTTTATAAAATAATAAAATTTTTATGATAAAGGAAACATAATATT